>MDTB01163639.1_pt1 | contig 13532 bp, 7 predicted proteins | sample 811161 | NCBI WGS metagenome assembly MDTB01 (sample SAMN05326650, study PRJNA326480) | marine metagenome | isolation source: seawater | place: Mediterranean Sea | collected 2009
ATCTCTTTCATTCTGCTTTGTATGATTGGTTTCTCACAGATAGAAAATCCAAAGGAAATAACTGCTGGAATGAGCACAGGAACTGCTGTTGGTTGGAAAATATTTATACCTGAATGCAACAAAAAAGATGTGTTAAAAGCATGGAGAAAAGAAATGGCTCAATTTGATGCCAAAATTTCAAAAGTGAAAAAATCAAAAGATTATTTTTCTGATGACGTAAGCATATCAGGCTTGGGTGAGCAAGCAGTTGATGTATTTTTTCAATGCAGTGAAGAAAATCTGGGGGTTTATGTCAACTTATTTATTCAGAGAGAAAACGAGTTTATTGGACAATCATCTAAAAGTAAAGATGTTAAATTTATAACAGAATTTTTGGTGCGTTTTGCAAAAGCAGAAAGTACAAGTGCAATAGGTGAAGAACTACAGAAGCAGCAAAAAGAATTGGGAACACTTCATAAAGAGCAAGAAAAGCTAATAGAAAATAAGTCGAAGTACGAACAAGATATCAAAGAAGCGGAAGAGTTAATAGCTGAAAGAAAACGAATGATTGAGCAAAACATCAAAGATCATGAGACAAAATCCAAAGAAATAGAGAAGCAAGAGAAGCTTATAAACACTACCAAAATTAAGCTAGAACGATTCAGATAGGCGGTAATATTAAGCGATAATAATTTTTTCTTTGTTTAATTTCTTTCAAAGGCAGAACTTCGTCCCAATCAAGGTATGAGCGACCTTATCAAACATGAATGTGGTTTGGTTTTTATCCGCCTCAAAAAACCACTTTCGTTTTACCAAGAAAAATACAAAACACCTCTCTATGGCCTCGAAAAACTTCACGTGTTGATGACCAAACAGCTAAACCGTGGACAAGATGGAGCTGGAATTGCGGTGCTCAAATTAAATCCCAACCATGGGGAACGATATATTGCCAGGAAGAGGGAGCTTGGCAACAATGCAATTCCCAAAATTTTTGAGCGCCTCAACCAGAGGTTCAGACAAGATTCGCATCTTTGGGAAACCGATAAAGACATTGAAAGCAACTTCCCTTATGCAGGGCAATTGTTACTCGGGCATCTCAGGTATGGGACGCACGGCGGCAACAGTATCGAACAAGTACACCCATTTTTAAGACAAAATAATTGGCGAAGTCGAAATCTAATATTAGCTGGGAACTTCAATATGACCAATGTTTCAGAAATGTACAAGCAACTGATTGACCTTGGTCAACACCCTAAAGAGATTTCAGACAATGTGACCATGCTTGAAAAAATAGGTCACTTCTTAGACCAAGAAAATCAAAGAATTTTTGACGCTGAAAAGCGAAAGGGCGCAAAGAACCAAGACATTTCGATTCAAATAAAAAACAAATTAGATATGGCCAGTATTCTCAAAAAATCCTTTAAAAATGTTGATGGAGGCTTTGTCATGTCAGGTATTGTAGGAGACGGTAATGCATTTGTAATAAGAGATCCAAATGGCATTCGACCTGCATTTTATTACGAAAATGACGAAATTTTTGCTCTTACATCTGAAAGACCAGCACTTCAAACTGCATTAAATATACCTATTGAAGAAATAGAGGAACTTAAAAGGGGGCAAGCTGTTTTGGCCCAAGCAAATGGTGAAATTACAATTCGACAAGTTCTCAAAGCCAGAGAAAATAAAGCTTGCAGCTTTGAAAGAATTTATTTTTCAAGAGGCAATGATGCTGCCATTCATCATGAAAGAAAACACTTAGGTTTAAGATTAACTAAACCCATCTTAAAAGCAATAGATTTTGATTTAGATAACTCTGTTTTTTCTTATGTTCCCCATTCTGCAGCTTCAGCATTTTATGGATTGGTAGATGGTTTATATGCCTATTTAGATAAGTATAAGAGATCTAAGATACTTTCTATTTCTCATGAAAAATTAAACGAGGAACGCCTTGATAAACTTCTTAGTTTAAAAGTTCGGAGAGAAAAAATTTTAATAAAAGATAAGAAAATGAGGACATTTATAACCCAAGATCAAGACAGAGACGATCTGGTTGGCAATGTATATGACTTGACTTATGGAATTGTAAAAGCAGATAAAGACACTCTAGTAGTTGTAGATGATTCTATCGTAAGAGGTACAACTTTGAAAAAAAGTATTCTGAAAATTCTAGATCGCACAGGTGCCAAGAAAATCATTATTGCTTCATCGGCACCTATTATTAAATATCCAGATTGCTATGGTATAGACATGAGTCGATTGAAAGATTTTGTTGCCTTCAAAGCACTTATATCTCTAATTGAAAAACACAAATTGGGCAACAAGCTAAATGAAGCTTATGAAAAAGCAAAAGAACAAATACGCCCAAATAATACGAAAAATCAAAACCAATTAAAGCCTCTCTATGATTTATTTACCGATGATGAGCTAGTTGAGGAAATTGCAAGAATAGTTACGCCGACAAGGCAAAAGGCAAAAGTGAAAATAATCTATAATTCTATAGATAGTCTTCACAAAGCTTGCCCAAATAATAAAGGGGATTGGTACTTCACGGGAAATTATCCCACCCCAGGTGGACATAAAGTTGTTAATCGTGCTTTTGTATACTATATGGAAGGCAACGACAAAAGAGCCTATTAAATAAAAGGTAATTTTACTACTTCTGCAGGTATGCGCTTATTTCTTATAGCTACAAAAAGTTCCTTCCCTAATTTGGTATGTTCCGTTTGCACATAAGCCAATCCAATGCCTTTGTTTAATACAGGAGACTGAATACCAGACGTTACTTCGCCAATTTGCTCACCATCATTGTCTATAATCGAATACCCTTTTCGAGGGATTCCTCTTTCTTTCATAATAAAAGCAGTAAGTTTTTTACTAGGTTTGTCTTCTTTTAATTGCTTGTGGTAGGTTGCGTTTACAAATGGGTGGTTAAATTTTGTGATCCATCCAAGCTTTGCTTCAATTGGCGAGGTATGGTCATTGATATCATTACCATACAAACAAAAGCCCATTTCTAACCTCAAAGAATCTCTTGCGCCTAAACCACAAGGTTTTATATCATACTTTTCGCCTTCTTGTAATAACAGATTCCATACTTTTTCTAAATCCTTGTTCCATAAATACAGTTCAAAACCCCCAGCACCAGTATAACCAGTGTTGGATATAATGACGTCGTCTACCGACCCTATTTTACCTGTATCAAAGTAATAAAAAGGGATTTTTTCGACATCAACTGAACTCACACTTTGAATAAGTTGAATTGCTTTGGGGCCTTGAACAGCAATAAGACCTAGTTGATCTGAAATGTTTTCCATGGTGCAATCAAAGTTCTTTTCTTCTTTTTGCGTTTTTATCCAGTCCCAGTCTTTTTCGATATTGCTCGCATTTACAACAAGATAATACTCTGTTTCATCCCATTTGTACACGATCAAGTCGTCTATTATTCCCCCTTGTAAATTTGGCAAACAGCTATATTGAGCTTGTTTATCTTGTAGAGCAAATACGTCGTTGGACGTTACCCATTGAACCAAATCTTTGGCTTGGGCACCTCGTATAACAAACTCTCCCATATGCGATACATCAAACATGCCTACTTGATTTCTTACTGCCTGGTGCTCTGCAACAAGTCCTTCGTACTGCAAAGGCATTTCAAAACCTGCAAATGCTGTCATTTTTGCACCAAGCTCAATGTGCGTTTTATACAGCGCTGTTTGTTTATTTTTCATCTATTAATGTATTTGCTTAGGCTTTTATACTTGTCTAATACTGGCGAAGGAAGATGTACAGGGTCACCCCCTTCGTCCAGACGGACAAATGTGATGTCTGTACTTACAACAACTTCTTCTTCATGGCTATAAACACTCATTTTCCTTGCTTCCATTTTGAAAGTAATACTAGTTTTTCCGATAGATGAAACTCTGGCGTATATTTTAATTAAAAAACCCTCTTTGACCTTTTTCTTAAAGATGAGTTCGTTGACCCGCACAGTTACCATATTAGGGGTATGACATACTTCCATAGCATAAGTTGCTGCTGCTTCGTCAATCCAAGTCATCATGATACCACCAAATAAGTTTCCATGAGTTCCCATATCTTTTTTCATTGCCACATGGGTAGTTATCACTTTCATCTCTTCCATATTTTATGCTTTGGTTTCGGGTTTCATTTGTGGGAAAAACAGTACTTCTTGAATGGACTCTTGATTGGTCAATAGCATGACCAATCTATCTAAGCCAATACCTATGCCTGCAGTTGGAGGCATTCCAAACTCTAAAGCACGTAGGAAGTCTTCGTCAAGATACATGGCCTCATCATCTCCTCTTTCCATTAATTTTGCCTGGTCTTCAAATCGTTTTCTTTGATCGATTGGGTCATTTAACTCTGAGTAGCAATTTGCTATTTCTTTTTTGTTTATGATTAGCTCAAAACGCTCCGTGAGTCCAGGTTTACTTCGATGTTTTTTTGTAAGTGGCGACATTTCTTCTGGGTAATCTGTTATAAATGTAGGATTAATAAGCTGATGCTCTACTTTGGCTCCAAAAATTTCATCAATCAATTTGGCTTTGCCCATACTTTTGTCCACTTCTATACCAAATGATTTCGCCAAGACGGCGAGTTCTTCTTCAGTTTTGTTGACCACTTCCTCTCCTGTATATTCTTTGATTGCATCAAATAAAGATATTCTCTTCCAAGGCCTTTTAAAATCAACTTCTGACTGCCCTACATTAAATTTAGTGCGTCCATAAACAGCTATTGCAGCTTTTTCCAGAAGTTCTTCTGTCATATCCATCATCCACTCATAATCTTTGTAGGCAACATAAAGCTCAATCTGACTAAACTCTGGATTGTGTGTTCTGTCCATACCCTCATTTCTGAAATCTTTCGCAAATTCATAAACGCCATCAAATCCACCAACAATTAATCTTTTTAAGTAGAGTTCATTGGCAATTCTTAAATAAAGCGGTATATCTAAAGCATTGTGATGGGTAACAAAAGGTCTTGCCGCTGCCCCGCCTGGTATAGATTGTAAAATAGGTGTTTCTACTTCTATGTACCCTTTCTCATTTAAAAAATCACGAATTACATTATATATTTTGGTTCTCTTTAAAAAAATTTCCTTGTGCTGCGGATTAACAATTAAATCAACATAGCGCATTCGGTAACGTTTCTCTGGATCGGTAAAGGCATCATAAATATTACCATCTTTTTCTTTTGGTAGCGGCAATGGCCTCAATGATTTGCTTAGTATTTTTATACTTCTTACATGGACAGATACTTCACCTGTTTGCGTTTTAAAAACCTTTCCAGCTACCCCAAGAATGTCGCCAATGTCCAAAAGTTTTTTAAACACTGTATTGTACATAGTTTTATCTTCACCAGGGCATATTTCATCTCTATTTATGTAAAACTGAATGCTCCCTTTGGTATCCTGAATTTTTGCAAAAGATGCCTTTCCCATGATTCTTCTGGACATCATTCTGCCTGCAATACGCACTTCTTGGCCTTCGAGTTCATCAAATTTGGAAATGATGTCTTCAGAGAAATGGCTTAACTCAAAACCGTCCGCAGGATAAGGATTAATATCTAACTCTTTTAGTTTATCTAATGAATTTCGTCGTATTTTTTCTTGTTCTGATAAAGACATAAACGCGATTAAAATGCGAATATACTTGAATAAAGGGCTTTTATTTATTTGAAACAGACCTAATTCAAGCCATCTTTGTTAACTTTGAGTTTATGCGTTTTAGCCTCATGCTTTGGATATTGATGTTACTATCAAATGCCTTTGGTCAAGACGCTTTTAATTTACCACAAAAAACTGACATTAGGTTTATCCCCAACCATGGTCAATTTCATCCTAAAGTTTTGTATCGGGCAGAAATTGAAAATGGTCATCTATTTGTAGAAAAAGATCGGTTAACTTTCCACCTAAAAAATTCAAATGATTTTCACAAGATCGTTGAGTATTGGCACCACACCTCTAATTCAACGGGGAATTTACGACTTCATTCCTTTAGTTTGATTTTTTCTCAATCTCCAAAATTTGTTGAACATTTCGGACTAGGAAAAGTACAGGAATATTATAATTTTTATTTGGGAAGTAATTCAGACAAGTGGGCTTCAAAAGTGCCTGGCTTTTTGAGTGTACAATTAAATAATATATTTCCTGGAACAAATATGTTGCTTTACTCAGTTGATGGGAAATTGAAATACGACATACAAGCAGAAACCCCAAACTTGGCAAAGAATTTTTTTTTCGAAGTCATTGGTTTAAAACGTTTCAAGCTAGATGCTAAAGGCAATTTGGTTTTCCATACAAATGCAGGAATTATAAAGGATTCTAAACCAATTTCCTTTCAGAACTCCAACCAATATATAAAAAATATTGAAACCAATTTTGTTGTAACTCAACGTAAAGTATCTTTTGAATTTTCAGCGGCGACTGAGCCCGATGTACCGATTATAATTGACCCAACACTTATTTTTTCAACATATTCTGGTAGCAAAGCAGATAATTTTGGCTACACTGCCACGTACAATTCTTTAGGCCATTTGTATGCCGGAGGAATCACAGACGCCACTACAACAGGTTACCCAACCACACTAGGTGCGTATCAAAAGGATGCAGTTGGTGGATTTAGCAGAAGTCCTGCCAATCTCCCTTGCGACATTACCATAAGTAAATACCAATCCAATGGTTCTAGTTTAATTTATGCAACCTATTTGGGCGGATCTGATAGCGAATTTCCTCATAGTTTGGTTGCCAGTAAGGATGATGAACTTTATATTTTTGGAACAAGCTATAGTGTTGATTATCCCATATCCAAAAAGGCTTTTCAAAAGTCAAAATCAATAGGTACAGATATTATTGTTAGCAAACTGAATCACGCTGGCTCTAAGTTATTGGCCTCAACTTATGTTGGGGGCAATGATGACGATGGCCTCAATAGTACAGCAGATTTGCGCTATAATTATGCAGATGATTTTAGAGGAGAAATAACCTTAGATGTCAATGAAGAAGTTTGGGTTGCATCTTCAACAAATTCAACTAATTTTCCAACACAAAACCCAAGCCAAAAAGACCTTAAAGGGTTTTTAGACGGTTGTATTTTTCATCTAGATACAGGACTTTCACAAATGCGCTGGGGTACTTATTTCGGAGGAAAATCAAATGATGCTTTATACTCCATTGAATTGGATAAAAAACAAAATGTTTTTGTTTCGGGTGGCACAAAGTCTGATAGTTTAGATGTCGATACAATATATCAGCAAAAAAGAGGTGGAGACGTAGACGGTATAATCGCCAAGTTTGATAAAAACAATAAATTAGTTGCAAGCACTTATTGGGGTGGCCAGAAATATGACCAAATTTATTTTCTATCAATAGACTCAAAAGATCGTGTATACTTTGCTGGCCAAACAGAAAGTGCGCACCAAACCACGTCAGGAACATATGGTTCAAAAGATAAAGGCCAAATTATAGGTAGAATTAGTAACGATTTAAAAACACAACAATTTCTTAGCGTTTTTGGTAATAGAAATAGAAAGCCTGACATCTCACCAACGGCTTTTTTGGTAGATAGGTGTTTTAATATTTACTTATCTGGTTGGGGTTCAAATACAGATCCAAGATCAAACCCTGGAAGTACAATTGGTCTTCCAATAACACAAGATGCTTTACAAAAAACAACCGATAGCAATGATTTTTACCTCATTGCACTAGAGCCCAATGCAAGCAATATTGGCTTTGCTTCTTTTTATGGCGGCGACTCTACAGAAGACCATGTTGACGGAGGAACCTCACGGTTTGATCCTCAGGGTATAGTTTACCAAAGTGTTTGCGCCTCTTGCCCAAACCCACCCAAGAGTAGCAAAAATCAAGTTTCTGATTTTCCGACAAGCTCAAATGCTGTTTATAAAAAAAATTCTAGCCCAAGATGTAGCAATGCATCTTTCAAAATTGACTTTAGACTGTCTAAATCTGTAATAGCTGATTTTAAGGCAAGTCCTTTAGCTGGTTGTTCACCGCTTAAAGTTGACTTTACCAATTATTCCGAAAATGCCATTTCATACAAATGGATATTCACCCCCCAAGACACCAGCAAAGCAAAAAACCCAAGTTTTACTTTCAAAACTCCAGGTAAGTACACAGTTTTATTGGTTGCACGAAATGCCCTCTCTTGCAATAAGACAGACACTTTTGAGAGAGAAATTAAGCTTTACGATCATTCCAAAGCAAAATTTGTAGCAAAACCCAAACGATGTGAATTGTTGGTAGAATTTATAGATAGCTCAGAAAATGCTGCAAGTTATTTCTGGGATTTTGGCGACGGGAAAACAAGCACCAAAAAAAACCCAAGCCATTTGTATCGATTCAGTGGCAAATATCCTGTGCAACTTATTGTAGGTAGTGAAACGGACTGTGTTGACACCTTCGAATCGAGTATTCGGGTTTTGTTTAAAGATACCCTAAAAGCAGATTTTTCTATTCAGCCACCCGTCTCTTGCTTACCAGTTCATTATACACTAATCGACCAGTCCGATGGTGGGATGACTTTCAAATGGATTATAAATAACCAGTTAATTTCTGACTCAACCAAAGCATTTTTCAGAGTTACAGACACCATTCCAAAAAATGTGTACCTCATTGTTTTAGATACAAATAGGTGTAATGAGATCGATACTGCAACAAAAGTTTTACGGGCTTTTGACGAAGCTGTTGCCAATTTTGATGTCTTCTCTGATCCCTGTACTAGGAAAATTCAAGTGGTTAATGGATCTAAAAATGCAGACACTTATGCCTATACCTTATCAGATGGAAGTGAAAATGATAGCTCAGATTTTAAGTATGAATTCGATACAGATGGAACAAAATCTATTCAACTCATTATCAATAAAGGAACAACTTGTGCAGATACAATAACCAAAACAATTGATGTCGAATTCAAGGATAGCCTAAGTGCTTTATTTGATATAAAGCCAAAAAGAGCCTGCCAACCAGTTTCTTTTACTATTGACAATAAATCCTATAATGCTACAAGTTATTTATGGGACGTTGATAATGGACAAACACCCACAGGTTTTGAACCGCAGATGACCCTATCACAAGCTGGTATATACAAGGTCAGGCTCATTGTATCTAACCGAAATGCTTGTATAACAGATGATACTTTTACCCAGACAATTGAGGTAGTTCAAAAGCCGAAAGCGGAATTTACTTACACCGCAGAAAACTGCAAATTTGATATTGAGTTGACAAATAACTCCGAAAATGCAAACAATTACCTCTGGCTATTACCAAATGACTCAACAAGTAGAGAAAAAGAGTTTACATTTTCCTTAAATGATACGGCAAAAAAAATGATACAATTGATTGCCAATCCAGACTCACTTTGTTCAGACACCGCACAATTATTGGTTGATTTAAATCCACTTTATGACAATAAATTGGAACTTTATAATGTATTTACACCTAATAACGACGGCGATAACGACTGCTTCTCTTTAGACGGGAAAATAGGTGGTTGTAAAAATATAGAATGGAAAATATTTAACCGTTGGGGCGAAAAAGTATTTGAGTCTAAAAGCTTAAAATCCTGCTGGAACGGATATGACAAAAAACAAAAAAAATTGTATCCAGAAGGCGTCTATTTTGGCATAGTGAAAATATTTGATGATTCCTTAAGTTTGCAACACACAATAAGCATCAGTATCACGTTACTAAATTAGTTATGAACAAAAACAAAAATTTATGGATTACATTGGCTTTGGTTGCCGCTTTCGCATTTTCTTCTTGTAAAACTTATGTAGCTCCTTATGATGGACCTACAACATCATCTTTGGATGCCCAACCAGACAACAAAAAGTCTTAATTTATACTATAGGTTAGGCCAATATTTCCGCAACCTTTGATCCTATTTCTGCGGGAGAGTCTACTACGTGGATTCCACAAGAACGCATAATGGCCTTTTTCGCTTGAGCTGTATCGTCAGCGCCGCCTACGATGGCGCCTGCATGTCCCATTCGCCTTCCTTTTGGGGCCGTTTCGCCAGCAATAAAACCTACCACAGGTTTGTTGCCATTTTCTTTAACCCATTTAGCAGCAGTAGCTTCCATATCTCCGCCAATTTCTCCAATCATTACTACCGCGTCCGTTTCGTCGTCCTGCATAAATAGTTTCATTGCATCTAACATGCTCGTACCGATAATTGGGTCTCCGCCAATACCTATGGCCGTAGATTGGCCCAATCCTTCTTTTGTAATTTGATCAACTGCTTCATAGGTTAAAGTTCCAGATTTTGATATTAAACCTATTCTTCCCTTTTGAAATATGAACCCTGGCATGATGCCAATTTTTGCTTCTCCTGGCGTGATTATGCCCGGACAATTGGGGCCAATCAAGATAGCATCTTTGCCATCTGCATATTTTTTAGCATCTATCATGTCTTTTACAGGGATACCCTCCGTAATTGCAACGATTACACCAATTCCAGCATCTGCTGCTTCCATTATAGCGTCTGCTGCAAATGGAGGTGGAACAAATATGATAGAAACATTCGCTTGTGTTTCATTTACGGCTTCTTTCACGGTATTAAATACGGGCAGATCAAGATGATATTGGCCTCCTTTGCCTGGTGTAACACCACCAACTAATTGTGAACCATATTCAATCATTTGAGTGGCGTGAAAACTGCCCTCTTTACCTGTAAAACCTTGGACTAAAATTTTAGAATCTTTATTGACTAGAATGCTCATAATCGACCTGTCAAAGATATTGTTATCCAAACAACTTTTTAAAACCAAAAACAATATTTGGTTCTAAAAAGGAAAGATTCTATAAAAAAAACCTCGCGCAGATTGCAGCGAGGTTTTTTTGAAGATTACATTTTACCTATTTATCTCTCAATAGGGTAACCTGACCGCTGATTGGACCAAGTCCATCATTTTCAGGTTTAGCTCTTAATCTGTACTCCAGTATGTAAAAATAAACACCCTGTGGACACTCTTTTTTGCCTTTGTTCATTACCGTTCCATCCCAATCCACTTCTGAATCCTCACTCTCAAACACCAACTCACCCCAACGGTTAAAGATTTTAATGCTGTATTCCTCATGACCCTCAATACTTGGATTAAAGAAATCATTGTCTCCATCCCCATTTGGAGTAAATACGTTATAAGGTATAATTTCAGATAGGAATTCATTTTTAACCTCCAATCGGAATGTGTCCTTACATCCAAATGCACTTACAGCGATTAACCACACATCATATTCATCGCCACCATTTCTATTGATTACTTCACCATAGTTGTGCACTGGTTCATATTCCGTACTCATTATTTGGAAAGGAGCATCATAGTCAAAATCCCACTCATAGCCTACCGCATTTGAGGATAAGTTGATGAATTTGAATTCAGGTTGTTCATAAGAACTATCTATTTCAAATTCAGCCTTTACGTAGTCCACATAGACATAGATAGTATCGTTGGAAGGACATTCCGGAGTGAAGGGATCTCCATCGTCCCAATCTGGAATAAGTATCACCCGTTTCAAGCCACTAGATTGCCACCTATGCGTTACTTGGAAACCTGACTTTATTTCGGTTGTTGAAGAATCTTCTTCAATAAGCCATGTCCATTCTGTGTAAAGCGGTTGATTTGAACTGTCTGTGAATGTCACCAACTCTTTTACACAAACTGTATCTTTATCTGCATGTGCTTTGGTCTTTAATCTTGGGAGCACAGTTACTTTAAAATAACGCGGTTCCAAAATATCAGGGCTGGGGTCAGGGAAGATAACATCGCACCGGTCAGTAAATCCAGTGATTTTATCAGATTGTCTTAAATAAACGTAGTATACCCCTGTGTCCTTATAAACATGAATGGCTGTATCTTGGAATTTTCTTGCATTTTCTTGGGAACTATCTCCCCAATTAAAGTACCAAATGGTACTGTCATCAATTGGGTAAGTTGGTGTTGGACTAATATTGTTAGCAAAAACACTATCTCCAAGACAAATGGTTATGGAGTCTCCTTGTCCAAAATTGTTCAAGAATTCAAATTCTGGCTCTGGTCCAATTATGTAAACCTGCTTGATAATACTGTCTTCACAACCAAGTGCAGAACGTACTTTTAACTTCACTGAAAAATAGCCCCTAGATGTATAAACATGGGCGGGATTTCTCAATAAACTTCTTTGTGTACCATCTCCAAAATCCCATTCCCAGTAAACCACACTGTCACAACGAAGAGAATTTGAATCTGCACAAACTTCTGACCTACAAGGGTCAAGCACATAGGAAGAGTCAAAAAAGAAGAAATCATCATCACAGCTGTTTACTGTATCATTCAGGTAGAAATTTGGAATCACGTCAGTCACATATACTTTTACTTTAGAAGTATCTCTACATCCCAAGCTGTCTTCAGTTGCGATACGAATTATTTTAGGTCCTGGTGTTGAATAGGTCCATTCTCTAAATTCTACAGATGTTCGCCAGTTTTCTGCATCGCTGGTGTCATAGTCAATATATTTTTTCTCTTTGATGGCGAAACGAGAAGGCGCTTCCCAGAAACCTCTTGGATCAATCGGGAAGAACTGAGGGAATGCATCTCCATTATCGGCTGCATAGTATCTGATACTGTCTTCCACACGCAATGTTTGACCTTCGCACAATGACTCGACTGTTTTGAATTCCCTGAAATAACCAACATTTAGCAATATGTTTGCGCGGGTTTCGCAATTGTCAATATTAAGCATTCGTACATTGGGCACCATTGGACCTTCCCAGTCTATCGTTACAGAAGGAATGGTATCAAACTCTGTTGGGTTTCCTCTATTGTCAAACTTAGAAGGCACAATAAGTGTATCCACTACAGGTACATCTGGATAATAATTTTCATATAGCCTTCTATCAGCTAAACTCGCACAAGAATCAAAGAAAGGTATGGGCATCCTATAGATTAATTTGTACACGCCTGGCACGGTATCTCCTTGCGCAAAGGTGTCAATTGGCATGTTCAAGTTTCTAGGGGTAATCATTGTGTCATATCCTTGAAGCGAGCTATCTCTAAAATGTAGTATTTGTTCTATGATTGTACTATCACTCATGCTCGAATCTGTATACTGATAAACGAACTCATCATGACGTTTTGTTAAATAAGTGATTCTTTCATTCCTAAACTCAAAGTCATCACTAAAGCCAGAAGTGTCAACGCATCCATAAGTACCATCTCCCAAGTAATAAGCTACATCTGTTTTGGGGATTTTTCTGTAATCAAGTCCTTCGCTTTCAAATGCCTCAATAATGGCGTCAGTAGCACCTTTATCATCTACTTTAACCACAAAATCTCTTAAGATAGCTGTCACAATGGTATCAAGGGTTTCCAAATAGAAACGTTCCTTACCATTAAGATTCAAGAAATTTCGGGCACGATAGCGGACCACGAAGTTGTAATGCCAATCTTCGCCATCATAGTTGATATTGCTATCATTTCTAGTTGGGCTTGGCCCTTTATAGGGTACGAAATATTCGAACAATTCGTAATACTGATCAAGG
>MDTB01229297.1_pt1 | contig 13532 bp, 14 predicted proteins | sample 811161 | NCBI WGS metagenome assembly MDTB01 (sample SAMN05326650, study PRJNA326480) | marine metagenome | isolation source: seawater | place: Mediterranean Sea | collected 2009
CTACATCTAGATTCTCTCTAGAAACAGGTATACAAAATGATAGTACAGTTAGCTCAAAAAAAACCTTTGTTAAGCTAAATTATATAATTTGTTGTGCAGATGAAAAATCAAGGCCCTCAATGTTCTCAGCATCAACTCAAGCATTTAATTATGTTCCATTAGATAATAAACGAATGTATGAAAAAGTTCGTAGAGAAAATAATATTGTCGTCGTTAGAGGCGGTGGTGGTATTTCAGTTACAGCGAGTGGTTTTTAGTATGAGAATATTTTTATCAATAATTTTTATAATCACAACTTCATTAATATCAGTTGAGCAAGCAGAGGCTGCATGTGCAGCGGATGGCAGTGGTGTAATTACAGTTACAGATAACAGTTGCTCCGTTCAACCAGATAGCTATGGCATAACTATGTATAAGATGTATTTCTGTACTTCAGCACCAACAGCTGCAACTACTAGTGCTGTAGCTGATATTAGTTCATGTGTCCTGGTCTTTGATGCAGGTGCAACAGGAAGCAGGGTTGATATGACAGGCACAGGAGATGCTGGTGCTTTTGGAGGTGCAACATTTTATAGACCCGAGCCTAATACGTATACACATGGTTATATGCTCATAGATAATGTTTTCTATGTAAAATATGCAGCAAAATTCAATGAAGCAAAAGAAGGGTCAAAGACAGGCACAGATAATGGTTTGTTTTGCGGAACTCTAGCTGGAACAGGTAATGAGAGCACAGGTCAATCTACGACTTGTGGTAGTTCAGCGATTACTGCTGGGGAATGGGGTGCTCAACTTACGAGTTTCAATGGAAGTGCTAGTTGTTTGGCAATAGTAACTGCTAGTAATCTAAATAATACTGGTGCTGACATAACTGGTGTTTTAGAGACCAGTGCAGGCATAAGGACATCCGACTGTTCTGATGTTGATAAACTTGGTGGAATTCAAACTTTTGCATCACCAGTGGTAATCACGAAAGATCTAAAAACAATAAATGTAGCTTTTGGAATTAGTGAAGGCATGACTATTTTTGAAAATGGTGATGATCCTCCAGTAATTAATATGGGTAGCGGTCCATTTCAAGCGATAATAACTGCAGTAAATTATTAATTAGATACTTTCAAATGGCTTAATCAAAGCTGCGAGTAATGAATCTTGATTCACGTATACTAAATAAAAATATATAAATACGGATAGTGCGCCTATTAACTTTTTATTGATTATGCTGTCTAACCTACTAAAAACACAAACGCATTGGCCAAGATTGTAAGCAAAGTAACCTATAGCTCCAAAGAATATAAACCCAACAAGACCTAAAATAAACATATGTATACGGTAACTAGTTTTTTACTGCAAAACAACAGTTATCTCTCTTTCTGTAAGACATTCTTCATCATCCCCAAAAAAATTAATTAAAGACCCCATAGGTGTTACAGTATCTACTGCCCTATCAAAAAGATAACCAATACCTGAGTTAATAATGAAATCTTGCCCAGTAGTTGTCTCCTCCGTTTCTACAATACCATGTTGACCAGTTAAATTCCCAGATTTACATAGGATGTTTATAGAAGAACATTGTGTTAAAAACATAAATTTTTTAGGAGCTAGAACATTAAGTTTTGAGGATGCAGAATATAGATTACAATAAGCATCAATGGGATTCATATCCTTATCAACTGTAAGCAGATTGATATTAATAGCAACTTCTTTAGGTTGTAATGTGGCACAAGATGATAAAGAGGCTACCAACAGTATTATTAGAAAGCTACGCAATCAAGTAGTCCTCTCGATAATATCAAATATTAGCCTATGGAAAATATTATTTTTTGCTTTAAACGGCGATAGTGAGCTCGTCGAAATATTGGCAAGATCATAACAATATGATTTAACACTATCTATTGACTTATACTTCATAATAGTCCCTTTATTCTTTTTTAAGTCTTTTTGCGCAGTTTTACCTAAAATATTCTTTTGACCAGTAAAATCCAGTAAATCATCTGTCGCCTGAAAAATTAGACCAAAGTTTTTACCATATGTTCTATGATCATCGATCTTTTTTTTGCTTCTAATTCCAGATAACATTAAGGGAGCTACCATACAAAATTCAAAAAGCTTAGCGGTCTTTAATTCATGCATTAATATTATTTGCTTTTCAGTGACAAATTGTTGCTCATACAATAGGTCTAGAGACTGTCCACCTGCTAATCCTCTATAGCCAGAAATTTCTGCTAGATTATGAATGATATCTGATCTAACAGATGAACTTGGATGAGTTTTTTGATCTGAGAGCAACTCAAAAGCTAGTGCTAACAGACTATTACCTGCAAGGATAGCGGTTGCCTCTCCAAATTTTTTATGGGTAGTTAGTTTGCCTCTACGCATATCATCATCATCCATGCCTGGTAAATCATCATGAATTAAAGAATACGCATGAACGAATTCTGTAGCTAGCGCAAGTCTCATGTATTGAGACTTTTTTATTTTAATAAGTTTGGATAATTCGATGATAAGAATAGGCCTAATTCTTTTGCCTCCATTTACAGCACCGTAACGCATAGCTTTCCACAGTTGCGAGTGATGTTTGTGGGAATCTAGATAGTTTCTTGCATATAGATCAAATTCCTTAGCGATTGACTTTAACTTTGCTGATAATTTCATAACTTACAGATCTTGTTATTAGTAATAGTTATAGATCTTAACATACTAAACTACTATTTATTATAAATTGCTATCTACTATGATATAGGCTTATTATATTAAGACGTGATTAATAATGAACATAATTCTAAATAATAATAAGCACATAGTACTAGAAAACATCTCAGTATCAGATTTGCTAAACACACTCAATATCGAGCTTGAATATATGGCTGTTGAGGTAAATGAATCTATAGTGCCAAAATCAGAGTATGATCATTTCAAGTTACAGGAAAATGATAAAATAGAGATTATTAGCGCAGTGGGTGGGGGATAAATTGTCTAAACTAATAATTGATGGTAAGACTTATAACTCTAGGCTGTTAGTCGGTACTGGTAAATACAAAGATCTTGATGAGACAAAGCAAGCTATAGCAGTTAGTGGTGCTGAAATTGTTACGGTAGCTATAAGGCGAATGAATATCGGTCAAGATAGAAAAAGTCCAAATCTACTAGAGTATATTGATCCTAATTCTTATACTATTTTGCCCAACACAGCTGGATGCTATAGTGCCAAAGATGCTATAAGGACTTGTCAAATAGCAGCCGAAATTTTAGGAGGGAAAAAATTAGTAAAACTAGAGGTCTTGGGTGATGAAAAAACTTTATACCCGAATGTGACTGAGACATTGAAAGCTGCAGAGCATCTGGTGAAAGAAGATTTTAAAGTGATGGTCTATACAACAGATGATCATTTAATTGCAAAAGAACTAGAAAATATTGGTTGCATATCAGTAATGCCTCTAGCCTCACCAATTGGAAGTGGGCTAGGCATACAAAATGAATATAATATTATTACGATTGTTGAAAATGCAAATGTACCAATTATTGTAGATGCTGGTGTAGGAACAGCCTCTGATGCTTCGAAAGTTATGGAGCTGGGTTGTGATGGCGTTCTAATGAACACTGCAATAGCATGCGCAAAAAATCCTCTACTCATGGCTGAAGCTATGAGAAAAGCTGTCGAATCTGGCTATGAAGCTTTTCATGCTGGCAGAATACCTAAAAAGGATCATGCTCAACCCTCTTCACCTGAAGAAGGAAACATCTGTGACTGATAAAAAAATAAAAAAACCTACATATTATAGCTGTCATAGGTCGAGACAATCATGCAAAAAAAAATTCTATGAGTGCATGCCAAATAATATTAATGATACTTTGATAAATGGTAAAAAAAATATCCTTGAAATAGGGTTTGGAACGGGTAAATCCGTTATAGAGCTTTACCGTAAAAATCTAAATAACATTTTCTGCATAGAGTCATATGAAACAGGTATTAATAATGTGAACAAGTTTGTTAGAGATAATAGTATAAAAAATATACATGTGTATCAGGGAGATGCAGTAGAAATAGTTGAAGAGTATTTTGCTGATAATATTATTGATGAAATATTAATTTTTTTTCCTGACCCCTGGCCTAAAAGAAAACATAAAAAGAGAAGGATATTAAATCAGTTTTCACTAGAATTATTCTTAAGTAAGTTGAAGAATAATGGGATAATACATTTCGCAACAGATCACATTAACTATGCTTATACTGTGAAAGATCTAATGACAAGTTATACTAAGAGAAAAATTTCCTTTAATAATAATAGAAGATTCAGACCAATTACAAACTATGAAGTGCGCGGACTTAAACGAAACAACTTTTTTTTTGACATTGTTTTAGAAAAATAAAATTAAGTGGATTCTGCTGAATATTTTTTTGCAAAGATTAAATGAATAATAAAACCAAATATTATGCCTGTCCATATATGTGTTTTAACTCCTTCAAATATTTCATATGAAAGTATAGGGAATATAAGCGTGCTGATGAATGTGATCCATGCTATAGCTCCAAGGCTCGTGTTTTCTCGATAAAGTCTATTAATTTCTTTTATCTTTATAAGAGGAATAACTGCAAATATAACTATTACACCAAGTGTAGCCTCAGGTAAATTATGTAAAAAAGGTGTTGCATAAAGCAATGTTAAGCCAACTACCATCATGGTAATGATTGATGACAGACCACTGTAAGCTCCGCTAGACTCATTTACAGCAGATCTTGAAAAAGATCCTGACACAGGAATGCTTCCGCTTATACTGGAAGTTATATTAGATAAGCCTTGTCCAAAAAGTTCCTGATTGGAATCTACAGGAGTTGGATTCTTATACAATTCCACGCCGTTCTGATCTTTAGGTGGTTTTTTGATGTATAGTTGTTTGGCTATAGCAATTGCTTCCATAAATCCAACAAATGCAATGATAACTGTATGTATTATTAACATAGGCAGTGACCCTGTAAATGAAGATATTGAGGGTAACTTCATCTCTGGTATGCCAGATGGTATGAAGCCAACTATTGGACCCGTATATGTAAAAGTTGAAACAAATAAAACTGAAAACACAACAGCAAAAAATACTGCAAGGTTACTGAAGGTCATATATTTCGTATACTTATATTTTATAACATACATTAAAAATAGGACTGTAATTGACAAGGCTATCGCTTCAAAACTAATAGGGGCAGTATTCAAAAGTTCATTAATATTTAATAACTCATTAATCGAGATTTTAGATAAACCAAATACTTTACTAAGCTGAGACGTTGCGATAATTAATGCAGCAGCTGATGTAAAACCTAATAAGACATGTTCAGGTATTTTATCAAAGATATTACCAGCTCTAAGCAGCGCTAATGCAATTTGGAAAAGACCAACTGTCATAGCAAGTATTACCGCATAAGCAACATAAAGAGATGGGTCGCCAAAAGAGAGTGAAGATATAGCAACAGATGTTAACAAACAAACCATGGCAACAGGTCCTGTTGCCAAATATCTTGAAGAACCAAAAAATGCAGCAACTGCGACAGGAAGTAGTGCGGCATATAGACCATAAACTGGCGGTACATCAGCTAAAGTAGCGTAAGCCATTGATTGAGGAATTATAATCATGGCGATTGTTGTTCCTGCGATGATATCTCTGTTGAGATAATCTCTGGTCAACAATGATTCTGGTAACCATGTACTAAAATTAAATAACATAGTTTTGATGTTTATCAAATAATTAATGAGATAGCTCCTAATTTTAATTGGTAGATATATATAAACAAGCCAATATATATTATCATAATATTGACATACTGTCTTGGGGGTTATATGAAGTATAAAAAGCTAGGTAATACCAATCTTAATGTTAGTCAGATCTGTCTGGGAACTATGACATTTGGTGAGCAAAACACTGAAAAAGAGTCGCATGAACAATTGTCATACTCTCTAGCAAATGGTGTAAACTTTATTGACACAGCTGAGATGTACGCAATACCTCCTAAAGAGGAAACCCAGGGTCTAACAGAAAAGTATATAGGCTCATGGATAGAGAAATATAAAAAAAGAGATAGCTATTATATTGCTACTAAAGTTGCAGGTCCAGGCATGGAGTATCTCAGAGGCGGATCAAGATTAAGCAAAAATCATGTATCAAAAGCGATTGATGGCTCTTTAAAAAGATTGAAAACTGACTATATTGATCTATATCAAACTCATTGGCCAGAAAGACAAACAAATTACTTTGGTCGCTTAGGGTATACATATTCTGATGAACTTGGTATTTCAATTGAAGAGACACTCATGGCTCTTGAGGATGCTATACAAGCAGGAAAAATTAGGTATATAGGGGTTTCAAATGAAACACCTTGGGGTGTGCAGGAGTATTTAAGATTAGCAAATTCAAAAGCTATCTCAAAAATCCAATCTATACAAAATCCATATGGGTTATTGAATAGAATTTATGAAGTTGGTTTAGCAGAAATTTCTCATAGAGAAGATATAGGTTTACTTGCATATTCGCCACTTGGATTTGGAGTGCTGACAGGAAAGTATTTAAAAAATGTTCCAAAAAAATCTAGATTGGGTTTATATGGAGATTGGTTCACCAGATATAATAATGATAAATGTATCAACGCAACTAAAAGATATCTAAAGATAGCAGAGAAAAATAACTTATCACTCACGCAGTTGGCTTTAGCTTTTGTGAACACTAGACCTTTTCTAACTAGTAACATTATAGGTGCAACTACTATTGATCAACTTAAAGAAAATATAGCAAGTATAGATATTGAATTATCGGAAGAGATTATAAATGAGTTAAATGAGATTCATGATGACATCCCAAATCCTGCACCATAACCTATCTAATTCTCCAGTACAAAATCAACTGCATCATAAAGATCATCAAAAATAGGAACTTTGAACTTATTGTCATTAACTATCTTATGTCCATTTCCTGTTCTTACAGCCAGTGGCATACACTTTGCTTTAACGGAAGCTTCAATGTCCCGTGGAGAATCACCAATAGCATAACAGTTTGATAACTTAATATTCATTCTCTCAGCGATGTCTAGGAACATACCAGGACTAGGTTTACGATTAGGATTAGCAGAGGTTGGTAATGATGGACAATATAATATTGCTGCAATCGATGCACCTGCTCTTTCAACAGCGCATAGTAGTTTACTGTTTATCTGCATAAAATCTAATGGAGAAATTATGCCGCGCTCAATGCCAGACTGATTTGTGATGATAATAATTTGAAAATTATTGTCAGATAGTTTCTTTATAGCATCTATACTTCTAGGTATAGCTTCCCACTCATCAGCTGTTTTAATATAATCATCGCTGTCTTTGTTAATTACGCCATCACGATCTAGAATTATGTATTTATGAGGAATCATGATAAAAAGTAATTCCTAAAGTAATCAGGAACTAGTTTAATATCTATTGATTCTTGTTCCATTGTGTCTCTGTTTCGAATCGTAACTAGCTGTTTCTCTAGACTATCAAAGTCTACTGTAATGCACATAGGTGTACCAACTTCATCATGTTTACGATAGTTTTTACCAATATTACCAGTGTTTTCCACTACGACTCTTCCTAGTCGTAATTTCTGAAGTATATTTTTAAGTTCTATAGCTTTTTCAACCAAGGCCTCATTATTTTTTTTCAATGGTATAACCGCGGCTTTAATCGGAGCGAGGTGAGGTTTGAAAGAAAGTACGACGCGCTCTTTACCATCGTCAAGTTTTTCTACTTTGTAAGCCTCATTTAAAATTGCTAAAACTCCTCTATCAACACCTGCAGATGGTTCTATAACATATGGAACAATTAAAGAATTATCAGATATATCTTGAACAGCAAGTTTTGCATTCGATGAGTTATTAGCAATAGTAGTTGCCTTAATATTCAACTGATCTTGATTTTTACTATGAGAACCGAGATCAAAATCAGTTCGGTTTGCTATTCCTTCCAATTCCTCTAATCCATGAGGAAACTCATACATTAGGTCAATTGTTGATTTTGAATAATGTGCTAAGTCATCACCAGTTACATTTAAAAGTTTTATTTTCGAAGAATCAATGCCCTGATCAATCCACCATTTTGTTCTACTATCAACCCATTTTTTATGCCATTCATCATCTGTCCCGGGTGTGACAAAAAATTCTAACTCCATTTGCTCAAATTCACGCACACGAAATATAAAATTTCTAGGTGTAATTTCATTTCTAAATGCTTTGCCAATTTGTGCAATACCAAATGGTAATGTTCTTGATGTCGAATCTACAACATTTTTGAAATTAGTAAAAATTTGTTGTGCCGTTTCGGGTCTGAGATATGCATAACTAGAACCATCATCAACTGGTCCTACATTAGTTTTAAACATTAAATTAAAATCTCTAGGTTCCGTTAATTCCTCGCCTTTACATTGATCTGGTATTTGATCCTCTCTAAATCTTAATCCACAACTCTTACAATCAACGAGTGGATCGGTAAATGTATCTTCGTGTCCTGAATGTTTTAAAACATCTGGGTGTGTCAATATAGAAGCGTCTAAGCCTTCTACATCATCACGATCATAAACCATAGATGTCCACCAAGATTGTTTCAGATTATTCTTTAATTCAATGCCTAATGGACCGTAGTCATATAATCCCTGCAATCCACCATATATTTCATTAGACTGGAATATGAAACCTCTTCGTTTGCACAAAGCAACTAATTCTTCCATAGTTTTAGCAGTCAATAGAAAATACCTTTTAGATTTAAATTTATTAATATTATAGATTAAAATGAAATAATAAGCTTAACTTGTTTATAACATAGGATATGCCCTTCATATCTAGCAATATATGCAACTATTTAGTGCATATTTACCTTTTATAGTGCACACATATGTACTATAATGGTGCATATAATATTTTTATTAATATTAAAATCATGATGACTAAGATTGTGTGGATAAGCGCGCTGGCACGATAAATGCTTTTATATTAAGTACACAAAATAAACAGAGGAGTAAAAAAATGAGTGTCGAGGATGTACTAAAAATAGTAAAAGAAAAAGAAGTTAAATTTATTGACTATCGATTTACTAATACAAATGGGAAAGAACAGCACGTAACTGTAACAGCAAACGAAGATGGTATTAAAACAGATTTTGCTGAGGGTAAAATGTTTGATGGATCATCAATTGCTGGATGGAAAGATATTAATGAATCAGATATGATATTGATGCCAGATCCAAGCACTGCAGTGATGGACCCTTTCTATGATGAACCAACGTTAATCGTAACATGCGATGTTATTGAACCTGCTGATGGAAAACCTTATGAAAAAGACCCAAGATCAATTGCTAAAAAAGCTGAGGCGTATTTAAAAGAATCAGGAATAGCAGATAGCGCTTTTTTTGGTCCGGAAAATGAATTTTTTGTCTTTGATGATGTAAAATTTGAAGATAAGTTAGGAAGTTCATTTTTCAAAGTTGATTCATCTGAAGCATGCTATAACAGTGGCAAAGACTATGAAGAGGGCAACATGGGTCACCGACCGCTAGTGAAAGGAGGATATTTTCCTGTTCCACCAGTAGATGCATTACAAGATTGTAGATCTGCTATGGTTACTACATGTCAAGAAATGGGCGTTGCTTGTGAAGTGCATCATCATGAAGTAGCAACTGCTGGACAATGTGAAATTGGAACAGTTTTTAATACCTTAGTCTCTAAAGCAGATGAAGTCCAAAAATATAAGTATACAGTTATGAATGTTGCGCATGCATATGGCAAGACTGCCACATTTATGCCTAAACCGTTGGTTGGTGATAATGGAACTGGTATGCATGTACACATGTCATTATCCAAAGATGGTAAAAACATATTTGCTGGTGATAAATACGGAAATATGTCAGACGATGCTCTTCATTACATTGGCGGCATAATTAAACATGCTAGAGCATTGAATGCTTTTACGAATGCATCTACCAATAGCTATAAAAGACTTATTCCCGGATTTGAAGCTCCTGTGATATTAACTTATTCAGCCAGAAACAGATCGGCAGCGATTAGGATACCATATGTCATGAGTGACAAAGCAAGACGTATAGAAGTTAGATTTCCTGATTCAACTGCTAATCCTTACTTAGCGTTTAGTGCGCTTATGATGGCTGGACTTGATGGGATCCAAAACAAAATTAATCCTGGCGAGGCTATGGATCAAGATTTGTTTGAACTAACCACAGAAGAAGAAAAAATGCTTCCAACAGTTGCTTCTGGTTTAGACGTAGCCCTTGATGCTTTAGACAAAGATAGGGAATTTCTAAAAGCTGGTGGAGTCTTTACTGATAAAATGATCGATTCTTATATAGGTCTAAAATATGAGGAAGTTCAACGTCTCAGACAATCAACACATCCTTGTGAGTTTGAGATGTATTACAGCTTATAATAAGATTTGCTGCCTTCGCTATCGGGGGCAGCTATCTACAAGGAAGATGAGTACAAATATTAAAACTAAAAACAATAATGATGTGAATAATAGTTATGATGTTTTAGATAACCTCAGGACAGCTATACTTATATTTGATAAGGATTTTAATTATATCTATACAAATACTGCTGCTATTGACTTGCTTGGGTCGTCGACAACATTGAAGGGCATTACCCAACTTCAATGTCAAAATGCAAGTCTAACAACATATCTGAAAAAGGTTAAAGAAGATTCACAATCAATAATGCTCCGAGATCTAAAATTTAAAAATTTTGACCGAATAGAACGAATAGTTGATTGTAATATATCTAGTTATACAGCCTCGCATGATGAGTATATCCTCATGGAACTAAATGAAACTGGTAGATTATATAATATTTCACTAGATCAAAACCTTATTGATCAACAAAAAGCCACAAGAGAAATGGTTAAAGGACTGTCTCATGAAATTAAAAATCCATTGGGAGGTATAATGGGTGCAGCTCAATTGCTGGACAAGACCCTAAACGATGAATCTCAGTCCAAATTTACAAAAATTATCAGGAAAGAATCAGAGAGACTTTTGAAACTTATCAACGCTATGTCGACACCTGTTCCTTCTTCTGATAAGGAAAGTATAAACATTCACGAAATTACAGAACATGTTATCGAGTTATTCAAGTATGACGCAGATAATATTGATGTGATATTCACTAAAGATTATGACCCAAGTATTCCACAACTAAATCTAGATAGACATCAAATTATACAGGCTCTGATAAACATTATTAGAAATGCTATTCAAGCCATCAAAAAAGAAGGAAACATCAGAATTAAGACTAGACCAATTTTCAAATATACAATTGGGGATATTAAGCATGATCTTGTTATTAAAATTGACGTTATAGACAATGGTATTGGAATACCTGAAGATAAGTTGAAAGAAATTTTTTATCCAATGGTTACAACTAAAAATGATGGTATGGGACTGGGTCTTACAATTGCACAATCAATAATTATTGAAAATAACGGCATTATAGAATGTAAGAGCAAAAATAAAGAGACTATCTTCTCAATTATACTTCCATGGAGCACCGAATGAGCAAATATAAGCTTTGGGTCGTTGATGATGAGGAAAGCATACGTACTATATGCAGGAGTGCGTTGGAAGATCACTTTGTGATTGAAACTTTCCCAAATGGCTCTGAAGCGCTTTTAGCTCTAAATTCTGATAAACCCGACTTAATCATAACTGATATAAAAATGCCCGGATTATCTGGATTAGAGCTGCTTCAAAAAGTGTCAGAGCGATATCCTGAACTGCCTACAATTGTAATTACGGCGCATTCAGATATTGACAACGCCTTGTCAGCATATAAAGGTGGCGCATTTGAGTATCTAGCAAAACCGTTTGATCTAGACACAATAAAAGCTCTAGCTTTAAAAGCAGTCAGTAATTCAGACAAGACATCTACAGAAATGAAAAATACTAATATCAAAAAGTCATCAAAGATAATAGGTCAGGCTATCTCGCTTCAAAATGTTTTTCGAGCAATAGGTAAGATATCAAACTCCGATATTACAGTGCTGATACGGGGTGAGTCTGGAACGGGTAAAGAACTAATTGCTCAAGCTGTGCATGATAATAGTCAAAGAAAAGATAAACCGTTTATTGCAATTAATGTCGCAGCTATTCCTCATGAGTTATTGGAATCAGAGCTATTTGGGCATGAGAAAGGGGCTTTCACGGGAGCTCAAGCCCAAAGAATAGGGAGATTCGAACAGGCATTAGGAGGTACATTATTTCTAGATGAAATTGGTGACATGCATCCAGAACTTCAAACAAGACTTCTCAGGGTTCTATCAAGCCAAGAATTTTACCGTGTCGGAGGACATAATCCGATAAAGTCAGACGTCAGGATAATAGCAGCAACTAATCAGTCAATTGAAGAGTTAATAAAAACAGCAAAATTTAGAGAAGATCTCTATCATAGGCTAAATGTCTTTAAACTTCAGCTTCCTCCTCTAAGAGAACGTAAAGAAGACATAACTGATCTAATTACTTACTTTTTAAATACAGCTTCTAAAGAACTTAACACGGAACTGAAAACAATGGATGATAAGACTATAGAGTTTCTTAAAAATTATGCATGGCCAGGTAATATAAGACAACTAGAGAATACTTGTCGATACCTCACCGTGATGTCATCTTCATCAATTATTAGTATTGATGACTTACCAAAAGATATATTTGATGAAGAAGAAAAAGCAGCTAGCAACAGTAATGGCGTTAGTTATAGCTGGCAATCAAATTTAGAAGAGTATATACGATCAAATATTACATCAGATAAGGATATTATAAAAAAAGTAAATGCTGAATTTGAAAAAATACTTATTGATGAGTCACTAAAAGCATCTAATGGTATTAAAATTGAAGCTGCTAAATTACTGGGGTGGGGCCGTAATACTCTAGCTAGGAAAGCTAAAAATATCTAGTTAAAGAGTTGATCTAAAACTATTTTTGGTTCCTTATGGTTATATAATATATCATTTGCAACATTTACAATCAGGCCATCACCATATACCTCTTTATTATTGAAAAGTGTTGCAGTAGATAAATAACCCTCTACTGTTCCTATACTTGATATTAACTTTTTGATATTAGAATCCTTAGTTAGCTTCAATCCAAGCTGTCTGTTTCTAGATATGTTGTAAAAACAGGTTAGACGTAGATCTCCTATGCAACCTGGGCTCACTAAAGTCTTATCAATTTCTGTATCAGGAACCAAATAGTTTTTTTCGCGACTAGCAATGAGCTTAGTCATTCTTTTTACTTCACTCTGAGAAAGTGTTATTAATTGATCAATATATTCATCAGGGTATTGATTTGCCGTTAAACAACCAGCTAGAATTGCAGAAATATTTTTTAAGACACTTGATATTTCAATACCAATAATGTCTTTTGTTGGTATAAGAGCAAAATAATCCTTGGTCATTTTAGAAATTAACTCATTAGAAAGATTATTATCTGTAGAGGCAATACTGACTTCTAAAGATTTTTTATTTA
>MDTB01109566.1_pt1 | contig 13531 bp, 7 predicted proteins | sample 811161 | NCBI WGS metagenome assembly MDTB01 (sample SAMN05326650, study PRJNA326480) | marine metagenome | isolation source: seawater | place: Mediterranean Sea | collected 2009
CGCAGTAATGCTTGCTTGGCATTAATATCGGGAAAATACAATTTCCGCCCCGTCAAAGTTTCTACATAGCCATGCTCTTGCGCCTGAGTTTTACAATATTGCATATAATCGGCAACCCCTGGGTAACGATTAAAATAAGTTTTTATATAACCTTCTGCCTCTTCTCTTGGAATCTTTAGCTGCTTTGCAAGCCCAAAAGCACTCATCCCATAAATTAACCCAAAGTTTATAACTTTTGCATAACGCCTTTGTTCAGAACTAACAGCCTCTTGAGCAACTGAAAAAATCTCTGCAGCTGTCTGCGTATGTACATCAAGACCTTGGGTAAAAGCAGTTAACAAGTTTTTATCTTGCGATATATGCGCCATAATTCTCAGCTCAATTTGTGAATAATCCAAAGAAACCAGTTTAAATCCAGCTGCTGCGATAAAGGCATAACGAATACGCCGACCATATTCAGTTCTGATAGGAATATTTTGCAAATTAGGCTTTTGTGATGATAAGCGCCCTGTTGAAGTGGAGGTTTGTAAAAAACTACTGTGCACTCTATGTGTGCTAGCGTTTATCATTTTCGGCAATGCCTCAAGATAAGTAGATTGCAACTTAGCCAAACTTCTATGCTCTAAAACACAGGCAGGCAGCTCATATTGCTCTGCTAAAGCTGTTAACACCGACTCAGATGTTGAAGGTTGGCCTGTAGGTGTCTTCTCGGTGACAGGTAATTGCATGTGTTCATATAAAACATGCTGTAACTGCTTAGGAGAAGCTAAATTAAACTGCATTCCAGCCAAAGCATATGCTTGCTTTTCTAAAGCCTCAATACGACTTGCGATCTCAGATGATTGCTCAGCAAGAACATCTGCATCAATACCAACACCTGTATTTTCCATACCTGCAAGCACAAACATTAATGGCCTATCAATATCTTGATACAAAGACCAAAGCTCAGACTTATTATTCTTCTGTGATTGATAATGCTGGTCTATTTTCGTTAACGCATCCAACTCAGCTGTTATATGTTTCTCAGACTCTGCAAGAGCAATACTTGCCCAAGGCCTTAGCTTAGCGCCCTGGCCAAACAAAGCTTCTCTTGCGGGGATAACACAATCCACATCAGCATAAGCAAGCTGGGATAATTTCTGCATACTAGGACCATGTTTTATATAACCCAGTAGCATAACATCTACTATTTGGCCAACTATACTCCTATTATGCAGCGCTAAACTTCTAACTAACAGCTTACTTTGCCAAAGCGTCCATTGCTGGAGACTATCAGACCAAAGCGGATCAAAAGCAGCAATAACATCTGGCCAAGTCAAGACAACTTCTTTATCTTCCAAAGCAGTACAGGGGATAAAATAATATTGATCATTTTGAGCTAAACCCAAGGCATAAACCTCATGAGCGTATTGCGCATCTTCATTAAAGAATAAAGACAAAGCAATTGGCTGCTGCGTCTTTTTTAATTGTTGCGATAATGTCAGACATGCATCTACAGACTCTACTATGGTAATCGATGGCAACTCATGCCGCTGTTTAATACCAAGCTCACTATACCAAGTACGAAAACCAAGTTTAGCATACCATTCACGCAAACTAGCAATCTGAGGCAAAGCAGGCCGAAGCATAGCTTCATCAATACCAAGATCCAAATTAACATCTATAGTTACTAAACGCTTATAAAGTGGCAGCTCATCTAAACTAGCGCGCAAATTATCGCCCACTTTACCCTTAATATTATCACTTTGACTTATTACAGCATCAAGACTGCCATATTCTGTTAACCATTTAACAGCTGTTTTTGGACCAACTTTATCAACGCCAGGAATATTATCACTGCTATCTCCCACCAAAGCCAAATAATCTATTATTAATGCCGGCGGTATACCAAATTTCGTCTCTACTCCTGCAGCATCATAAAGTTTATTATGCATAGTATCTACAATAGTAATATTATCGCAAACCAGCTGTGCAAAATCTTTATCTTGTGTACTAATTAGTACCCGTTTACCATTAGTAACTGCCTGTGTTGCCAAAGTACCAATAACATCATCTGCTTCTTGATTAGCGACAACAAAAAGCGGCAAACCTTGATCTTTAATAATGCTCTGTAATGGCTCAATCTGCACACGCAAATCATCAGGCATAGTGGTACGATTAGCCTTATATTGCGGATACACTGTTTGTCTTACTGTACCCCCTGGAGGATCGAAAACCACAACCAAATCAGTATCAGGATATGCTTTTTGCAGGCGCTTAATCATATTCAATACACCATAAACCGCACCTGTTGGCATACCTTGTTTATTAGTCAGTGGTGGCAAGGCGTGGAAGGCTCTAAATAAATAACCTGAGCCATCCAAAAAAATAATATCATAATCGTTCATTTATATTTCCTAATACCCATCAAAGCAAACACTACCATTAATTCCATACGACCACAGAGCATAAGTACAATTAAAATATATTTAGCTAACTCTGGCAGCTGTTGATAACTTTGTGGAAAAGCTAGTAAGCCTGCACCCGTATTAGACAAACAAGCCACCACTAAAGAGTAAGCCTGTAGCACATCAACACCAGTAATGATAAGAAACCACCAAAATAATAATAGCACCAACCAAAAACCAACTAAGAAGCCACGCACCAACACAAAGTCAGACTGACTGGTGGTTGAACTATCTATATTACTAGCAAATACCGCTTGTGGATGCACCTGCTGAGCAACTGCGTTTCGAAAATCACGCCAAAAAAAACGCAAACGTAATACCTTAATTCCACCGGAAGTTGAACCCGCACAGCCACCTATTAATGAGATCAAGGCAAACATAAAGCCCAACGCCGGCAACACAGTATTAGCAGGTAATACCTGATGACCGGATGTTGAAAACATACTACAAACAGTAAACAATCTATCTAGCAAACTGATACCATCTTGAAAAACATACCCAAGCAAACAAGACAGCACAGCAGCAACGAGCAACAGCAATAAATACAACTTAAATTCTTTATTGTTTTTATAAACTGAAAAATTACCCATAGCCACAAATTGATAATGCAATATATAATTAAAACTTCCTAACAACATCCCAATCATTACCATACATTTTATTCCAGATGCATCATAATGCGCCATATTATCGTTATACAAACCAAAACCACCTGTTGAGACAACGCCCATACTTTCAAAAGTCGCCTCCGCCACACTCATACCTAATTGATGACACATTACCGCACAAGCAACCCACAGAGCAGCATACATAAACCAAAGAGACTGCGCCGCCTCAGCAAGTTTCGGAGCAAAACTATGAGCATTAACTGGTCCTGGCAAATCAGTCTTAACGCCTGTCACAATACCCTCTTTTGCCAAACTGGACCAAGCCATGGCAAAAACAACAATACCTAGACCACCAAGGAACTGCAGCCACATCCGATAATAGAGTAAGGATAAGGGTAGTTCAGCCAAATCCGCAAAGACTTCTGCACCAGTTGTAGTTACCCCTGATACAGCAGCAAACCAAGCATCTACCCAAGCAAGATTAGGCATGCCTACTATAAACGGTAAAGCCGCCACTACACTAAGACCCAACCAAATAGTTGGCAGTAACAGCAAACTTTCGCGGGTATTAAGAATCTGCTCAGTAGCCAAAGTGTATTCAATCAAGCTAAATAACACACCTAAAGGTAGTAATAAGCGTAAATAATTTATCCAAAAAGACTCCCCTAGCCAATATGAAACTGCAGCTATGGGTAATAACATAAGCACAAAGGCTGCCGCAGTCTTTGCAAACACTCGTCCAACTGCCCACATTACACATCTACCTAGCGTTATGAAAAAACTCAATATAGCATAGTAAGCTCAGTTTGAAAACCTAAGCGCATTACCCATAAATATGTTGCAACATCACGTTAAAAACTGTTATCTTAAATACAAGTAGCTTATAGGCAAATATGGAAGCCTCAAAAGACCTTTACCCTAATTATTCACCAAGTATTCTTTTTTGGCTACTATTCAGTAGCTTTTCGCTATTATGTTTAGGATTTTACTTCAGTTACCAACAAGAAATATTCCCTAGCCTATCGACCATTATTAGTCTTAGCGCTAACGAAGCTGAACACAAAGCTGTTCTTGACAATCAAAACTACAGTCTGCGACTTGACCCCAACAAAGCTTTCACCGCCTCATCCTATCAGACATCAAGCTACCTAAATAATTATATAACTTTAAAAGCGGGTGGTAATAAAAAACTTAACCAATTACTAGAGAGCGACAACCTTATTAGTAGCTTCTGGTCAGTGCGATTATATGAAGAAGGCAACCCACAACAACACTACTATTTTTACGCACCTGACGGGCGTTATTATGGATTTTATATTGAATTACCAGAATCAGTAAAACTTGATAATATAAGCAAAAACCAAGCAATAGCTAAAATAAACCAGCATTTGCAGGATAAACCGCTAGCAAGTATAATTTTCTCAGAATACAAACTTATCGATTACAGCAGTACCACACAAAACAATGGCCGCATTGACCATAAATTCACCTACGAGCACCTCAATAAACATATAGAAAAAGCTAAATATAAAATTCAAGTTATCATCAGTGGTGATACCATCACTAATATACAAGCTTATGTTGATATTCCTGAAAGCTTCCAGCAAGAATACAGCCAAATGCGCGCCTACAACAACACCATATCCTATATTGGTGATGTCATATTAAAAATAGGCTATGGCCTTATAATGCTAACTAGCATCATCATAGGCTGGCGAAATAACAGTCTTGACTGGAAAAATGCTGGCAAATGCACTCTAGCAATAACAGTTTTACAAATATTAGCCACATATAACGAACTACCCTCCATATGGTTTTACAGCTACGACTCCATTACCAGCTTCCAAATGACCTATATTGAACTGATATCTGATGTACTAAGAAGCAGTATCAATATGCTATTAATGTTTGGCATAACTTTTATAGCTGGAGACTATCTAGCACGTAAAGCTTTTCCCGACCATATTAATTTTTGGGCAGCATGGCGCAAGGATTGTCAAAGCAGCAATGAAATAAGTGAACAGATTGGTATTGGCTATGGACTATTTAGTATTTCACTAGGCTATGTCGCTTTATTTTATATAACAGTTTTAGCGCTTCCAGGTTTCTGGTCACCCTCCTCAAACCTAAGAGACCCCAATATTATTAGTAACCTTCTACCTTTCTTTAATCCATTTGCTAATTCAGTACAAGCAGGTTTTTGGGAAGAGTTTTTATTCAGAGCAGTTCCCATTGGCGCAGGTATATTAATAGGTAAAAAATTTAACAAACCTTGGATCATTTGGCCAATATTAATACTACAAGCCGTTATATTTGGTATGGCACATGCCAACTATGCCCAGCAACCTTACTATATACGCATTGTCGAATTATCCACTATTTTCACTCTGTACGGGCTTGTATTTGTTCGCTATGGCTTAATACCGTGTATTATTAGTCACTATCTTTTTGATGTACTAGTCATGAGTGAATCATTATTTTTCACGCAAACACCCTACATTATAATACAACAAGCAGGTAGTATTTTGGCACTTGCAGCCCCATTTTTATTCCATATAGTACAAAGAGCTCGTGCAGGGCATGTATTAAGCTCAACCACCTTACCAGAGCATGCCTACAACCGTAATTGGCAGCCACCCAGTGTCGCAAACAAAAAATCTATACCCCATATACCCTCAGAAAAAATAAGCAGTAACTTACAAAAATCCGCGTTTACAATAGGAATAGTAGCCGCAGTACTACTTATCTACAACCTTCAGAAACTTGATGTTATTAATATAAAACCACTCACTATTAATAAACAACAAGCTATAGCTACAGCACAAGACTTTGTTAAAGATAAGATAGATATTAATAAAAACTGGCAAATTACCGCCAGGGCTTATCAAAAAAGAGCTCGCAGCAACTTAGACTACTTACATGATAAATTACCAAAAAACATGTTTGATGAGATTCTATCTACCCGAGCTTTATCCAGCGATTTTGGCAGAAGCAACTTTGATAATATCCTACCCTACAATGGCTGGGTAGTACGCTACGCCTTGTTTGAGGGTAACAATGTAGAAAAAACAGAAAGCTTCATACTTAATATTACCTGTAAAAATAAACCTATTCTCTTCCAACACCGCTTATCTGAAGAAGTAGCAGGTATAAATAGCACCCCTAAAGAGATAATTAGTTTAGCAGAACAAACCATGCTAAATTACAAAAACCAGCTATCACAATACAGCTTGATAAAAAACCAAACACAAACACAACCCTCAGACCGTATAGATCACAACTTAACTTTCCAGGATAAAATCATTGAGCAAATTAATAGCATTGATCTACGATGGAAAATAAAAATACTTGGCAATACAGTCTCTGGTGTTAAGAATTATCTAAATATACCGCAAAAATGGTTAGAAGCTTATAATATTCAAAAGCTACAAATAGATACTATTGTAGAGTTTATCCAGCTCTTTTGTATGGCAGCATACATTTTTATCTTTTTTTATTGTCTTAAGCAAGCAAGTCAAGGCTTATTCTCACTGCGTACTTTTCTCTTTGTTTTTGCTGGCAGTGCTCTAACCATGTTATGCTTTGAAATAAATGACATACCTGAATTTATCCATACACGATCTACTATAAAGCCTCTGAGCAATCAATGGATAAACTTTATAAGCTCTATATTCATGTCCACCTGCCATAAAGCAGGACTGGTAAGTTTATTATTATGTTACAACGTCGCCTCGCAAAAAAACTATACTTATCAGCAATCCTCATGGTCCATATGGTCTACAGGCATAATGCTAGGTATTACAACGACAAGTATTTTTATATTATTCCATCATTACATTGCAGACTACCCAGCAGCAGTCGATCTTACCCAGGCTTTAAATAGCTATATCCCCCTAGTACAAACAATAGGTAGCAAGCTTTTCCCATTACTGTTCAGCGGTATATTTTTACAAACACTGTGTGAGGTTTATAATAACGCAGCTCCAAAACAGGGTAGTTATAGTATAGTTCTTAGATTATTAGCATTGCTTGCTGCGGTAGGTTACAGCATACAATCTAACAACTTTACTAGCATACAACACATTGGCATGCTATCTCATCTAACACTATTATTATACATCGCACTCTATAACCTATATGTACACAAAAATAATGCTATTATCTGGGGTATTATTGCTGGTATGATCTCCTGCAAAACAATATATTATACTTTCATGTACCGCCAACCATATGCTTTCGCATGGTCGTATCAAACCCTTAGTATATTGAGCATAATCATCATATCCTATGCCATTACTGAACTAATGATACAACATCAAAAAAAATTAAACATATAAAAACAAATACATAAATCAAAAAGCAAGATAGACTAACTATTCACTAAGCTATACCTTGCAAAAATATATCTTTCTTGTTAGTTTTTAAATTAACTACAATACAACTATGGTAATAATTATGAAAAAATTACTCAATACTACACAACAGCAATCTAAAACAAAAAAGACCGTTAAAACCTACCCAAAAGAGCAAACAACAGAGTTTAAACTTGGTCCTATCGCTAGCATAATTGGCAATAGCATCAAACAATTAAGTCTATTATTCCCTACCAATATTTTCAACATAGAAAAATTCATGCTTTATGCCGGACTAGGAGTAATTGGCAGCATGCATGCTTTTTTCTACACGCTGATATTTTTCAGTAACCTACTCGCTAATCCACAAGTAACTGCAAGCCTTACCACTAAATACATCGCTTTCATGCTTAATACCCCTTTATTGGTCTTAACAAATCTACACACCTACCTGGGTATTTATTTAATACTAAAATGTTTAACTGCATTCGCCACACAAATGCTCAGTGACACATGTAGCAAAGATATGCGGTACATACAAAATTCCTGGCGAGAGTTTGCTATGCATTTAGAGCGTAATATAGGTGGTTTACTTCTTAACACTGGTATTTTAGCAATACCATTCTTTATGATTGGCCACATTTTAAAAGCTATTATTCATAACCACATTGCTTTTGCTGGATTATACTATAGCGCAATCTTATGGGGACCATTAGCAATCTATGCATGTATAAGAATGAACGAAAGCTTATGTGATGGTATATTAGATACAATAAGAGGATTAAACGTACTCAAAAACTTTATTAAAGTACACTATTTTAATAAGTCCATAGCACAAGTAAAACCAGAGCAGTCCAATAAGAATAGTGTTAACATGATTTTTAGTATAGTAACAAAGATAAAGGAGTTTTGGCACAATCTTCACTCTGAAATGTTTTCGTTTGCCACAAAGTCTCTGAGCAATATCACAAAAGGTCTAGAGGGTAGTAAAGGTCAATATTCAGCTAGCAACCATATTAATTTCCTACCAGATTATACCAATCAACAAAGCAACACTAGACAGCATGCTTATAGAGACAACAACTATAATACCTATATAGGACCCATAATATATAACAGCCCAAAACATTATTATCAGCAAGCTACTCCTTCGGCACCTATATGGGAAGCAACTACAGATAACTCATACAGCACTAACGCATATAGCTCTATAGATAATCAAATGCAAGAGAATAAGCAAAACACTAGTGCTGTCGATGCACTTATAGGGAGTAAAGCAAGAAAGTGGTTAACACAACCTTTTACAAATAAGCATAATACCATTGCAAATAACGCCAGCAAACCAAAACCAGGGCATAGTATTGCTAGGAATTACCCCAAGAGCAATGGACAAAGAACAACTACAGCAACGTCTCAACAACAAGAGGTTATAAATTTAATCGGCAGTCCAGCAACCAATTGGATCATGAACACCTTTTAAATGGCCTATCAACAGGCTTATCCACAACATCTGTGGATAAGTCTGTTGATACCCTAACGATCACTGTATAAAAGCTCTTTTTAATAAGTATTCTTGTAATAAACACAATAGCGTACAAGATCACATGCTGCACAGTCTGGCTTTCTAGCCTTACAAATATATCTACCATGCAAAATAAGCCAATGATGGGCATACTTATGAAATTTTTTAGGAACATAGCGCATTAAATCATGCTCAACAGCATCTGCGGTAGTAGCCGATGATAAACCTAAACGTCGAGAAACTCTATACACATGAGTATCTACAGCAATGGTCTCTTCACCAAATGCCATTTGTAATACAACATTAGCTGTTTTTCGACCCACACCAGGTAATTGCATTAACTGCTCACGGGTATTTGGCACCACTCCATCATAGTGATCTAACAAATACTGACAAGTAAGTATTATATTTTTTGCCTTATTATTATACAGACCAATTGTTTTAATATAGGTCTTAAGTTTCGTCTCACCTAGATCCAGTATAGCTTGTGGTGTATTTGCAACTTGATACAGCTTACTAGTAGCTTTATTTACAGATATATCTGTTGCTTGTGCAGACAAAATAACAGCTATGAGTAACTCAAAAGGATTATCATGAACCAACTCTCCTTCTGGTGCTGCCATACGCTCTTTAAACAGGTTAAAAACCGCTTCTATATCTGCTTTCTTAAGCTTTGCTCTACTCATGATAGCGACTGCAATAATGATTTAGCCAACTGATACTGATCACTTCGCTGCACTTTTTGATCTGCCAGACGTTGCTGCCTTTGCTGATAACGTATTCTAGAAGAATCAGCCATAGTTGCTTTTTGTTGGGCATCTCTTGGCTCTATATCAACAATATGAATACAGTCAACCGGACAGACAGCAACACAAAGATCACAACCTGTACAGGCGCTATTTAGAATGGTATGCATATATTTCGGACTACCTATAACGGCATCTACCGGACAAGCTTGTATACATTTTGTACAACCAATACAATTAGCATGATCAATACGTACAATTGTTTCTGCCTTAGTATTATCTAGAACAGTTTGTAAATAAGGTTTAGGATCTAAGTGCATCAGTTCAGCCAAAGCATGTAAAGTCTCTACCCCACCAGGTTTACACTTATCAATTGTATCAGAACCATCACTTATAGCTTGTGCATAAGGCATACATCCTTGGTAGCTACATTCCTGACACTGAGTCTGCGGTAGCAATTTATCAATATCCTTAGGCTCTACCATAGCTTATTCCACAGGGCAATCTACCAACTGAATACGCTCTAGCAACCTCGGAAAAACCGTCACTTTTTCTGAATATAAGCGTTGCTCCAAGCATTGCCAATCCAGGGTTTCTTGATGAAAAATACCCGCTACTTTTGCTGCTGTTTCTGGCAAAATAGGTTGTAAATACAATACTAAAAGTCTGAACAAGTGCATAGTGGTGGTAACAATGCGATGCACTTTATCTAGTTGTGTCGGGTCTTTGGCCATCTGCCATGGTTTATTTTGATCTACATATTGATTTGCAAGATCAGCAAGCTTAGCAACCTCTCTCACCACCTTAGCAAAAGACTTTTCTTCATAAGCCTGCATTATATCTTGTTTTTTAGCCACAAAGCTTTCAAATAAGTCCTCTTGATCTAGCTCTGTAGCCAACTTACCTTCAAAGTACTTATGCAAAAAGCCACAACTACGGCTACCCACATTAACTATTTTACCTACCAAATCAGCATTACAACGACGGGTACAATCATCCCAACTTAAATCCATATCTTCAACTGTATTATTTAGTTTACTAGCAAAATAATAACGAATATATTCTGGTGATAAAGCATTGAGATACTGGCGTAAAGTCACAAAAGTACCACGTGATTTAGACATCTTAGTACCATCAACAGTAAGAAATCCATGTACATGTAAACTCGTTGGTGTTCTAAAACCAGAAGATTGTAGCGTTGCTGGCCAAAAAAGACCATGGAAATACATAATATCTTTACCCACAAAGTGATGTATTTCCCAATCGGATTGCTGATCACGCCAAATTTTTGCGACATAATCCGTATTATTTTGTTTATCATAGTATGATAATGCAGCGATATAACCTACTGGCGCGTCCAGCCATACATAAAAGTATTTATCATCATACCCTGGTATAGTAAAACCAAAATAAGGCGCATCTCTTGAGACATCCCAATCTTTTAATCCCATAGCAAACCATTCTAACAACTTATTACGCACAGCATCTTGTAAGCGCACATCATGTAACCAAGTATGTAAGTGCTCTTGCATATTACTAAGTCGAAAAAAGATATGTTCAGAATCACGTATCTCAGGGGTCGTTTGACTTAATACTGAGTATGGATTTATAAGATCCATTGGTTCATATGTAGCACCACATACTTCACAATTATCACCATATTGATCTTTTGCACCGCATTTTGGACACTCACCCTTAATAAAACGATCTGGCAGAAACATATTTTTCTGGGTATCATAGGGTTGTGAAATAGCCCTGGTCAGAAACCCATCATTCTTTTTAATAGCATGGTACATTTCATAGACCAACTGTTCATTCTCTTGCGTCCTTGTACTATGAAAAACATCAAAACTAATACCAAAATCTTCAATATCTTTTCTATGTCTTGCTGCAATAGTATCTACCCACTGTTCAGAACTAACGCCATTTTTCTCAGCAGATAGCATAATTGCGCTACCATGAGCATCATTACCACTAATAAAGAGACACTCATTGCCGATAGCACGCTGATAGCGAACCCATATATCAGCCTGAACGTGCTCTAGCAGATGGCCAATATGCAGATCACCATTTGCATAAGGCAACGATGTAGTAACAAATAGTTTTCTAGGCATGTAAAAGCACCCCAATTAAATTAAACAAAAGATACCATAAAACACAGCAATTATCCATAAATACAGATGGTTATTTTATAATTAGCCCATGACTAAGCAGTATGAAAAAACTAAGAAATATTCATAAAACCTTAATAATACCCTTGTATGCTAGCAATAAAAACTTATTTTTTTCATTATAAAATTATGGTACATCTACTAAAAGAAGGAGGATTTAAGTAAAAAAGAAAATAATATTCACGTTATTTAATATTTCCATCATATTTATCTGCTAGCATAACCATAAAAAGAAGTTTTTATTGCTTAAGAATCCTTAATAATTATAAAAAAACTTCATTTATCGAAACTAAAATTACAATACAATGCTAAGTGATCAGATACTACATCGCCTTTAACTGCAAAGTCACTTTCTTTACATGCATTTGGCAGAAAAATATAATCAGCATACCTATCATGCCCAGAGTATAATGACGATCTTGTTGATTTAATATTATATTTTTTTATTAAGTTAATACGACCATCCTCAATTTTACTAATAAAATCAGTATTTAGACTAATATTAAAGTCACCTGCAAGAATAACCGGATGATTATGTAAAGCAGCAAAAGTCTCAATATTAGCGAGCTGCTCAAATCTCTCAGCAGCATCTAACTTACCTTGACGATTGACCAAACCATGTATATTAAAAATTGTAAAAACATGTTTTTTAAAAGACAAAGTTAACCATTGTAAGCAACGTGAGCGCAACACAAGATCACACTTATCATCATTATTTATATAGATCCAATGCAAACCATGATGCATTATTTGTATATCTTTTTTTACAAAAACAGCAAGACCATAGCCGCCTTGAAAAAGCGGACAAAATACACCCTTGTGATCAGGTAAGACAGTGGATATTTTTTCAAAAATATCCGGACAATTACCTTCTTTATAGTGTGGCTTTGGTTGTTGCTGTAAACTAAATACTTCTTGAAAACAAAAGATACTTGTCAAACGCATATCATGCAAAAAATCAGCCAACTCAGCTGATTTTTCACCGCCCCAAATATTAAGCGTTAATAAATCAATATCTGTCATTATATAAACTTAGCTACACACAATACCAGGGTAACCCAATACTGCTAATTTACAACTATTAAAACTAGTATTTTTTTAGTAGAATTACAATATGGAACTTGCAAACTACATTGGTTTTTTTATTTGGGCTTTCATGAGTATTTTTTGGCTCATCAGTATTCCCTTACAAAATGTGGCTATTATTGATTATGCCTGGGGCTTAAGCTTTGTCGGTGTCAGCCTCATTGCCTTCAAACTTGGAAGCACAGAACACATACCTTTAGTAATTGCAGTATCTATATGGGGACTACGACTATTTATCCACCTACTTATGCGTAAAACCCACTTGCATGAAGACAAGCGCTATCTTGCTATACGTCAACACTATGGCGTAAAAAACTTTTGGTGGCAAAGTTATGCTATTATTTTTATGCCACAAGCAAGTTTTGTTGCATTAATGAGCATACCTTTAGTACTCATACAAACAACGAGTATCCAGGACTTAACAAACATGCGCTGGGCCCTTATTTGTAGTGCCTGGACTATATGGTCTCTTGGTATAATGTTAGAAACAGTAAGTGACTGGCAATTACTACAACATAAAAAAAATCATCCTAACAGCTTATGCACCACAGGTTTATGGTATTACAGTAGACATCCAAATTATTTTGGTGAAATACTCA
>MDTB01183444.1_pt1 | contig 13531 bp, 10 predicted proteins | sample 811161 | NCBI WGS metagenome assembly MDTB01 (sample SAMN05326650, study PRJNA326480) | marine metagenome | isolation source: seawater | place: Mediterranean Sea | collected 2009
GATGTGGAAGCGCAGTAATGCGTGCAGCTGACCAGTACTAATAGCTCAATTGGCTTGATTTATGCACTGAAAAAAATTTTTTAATAATCTAAAGATAATTGATACTTAATTTTATAATTTGATCTTAGAAGTAATTTTTTCAATTTTTAATATCTAAATTTTAATAGGTAGATATCTTTTGTTGCGAAATAATATTAACAATATCATTTTCATCAATTTTGACAGGATTATTTCCAAGTCTTAATAAGTTTATACCTTTAATTATTCTTTCAGAATTTCGCGAAATGTTAATATTAAGAGTTTCCAAATTATCCTCTAGTTTTGCATGCTTTTTTATCAATGATATTTTTGAATTGAAACTATTAATATCTTTCACATCAAGCAAATTAAAGATTAAATTAAATCGTTCTTTAAGATCAAACGATGTTTCTGATTTATCTAAATTATCAAAATTAAATTTAAAAAAACTTTCAAAAAATAATCCGACAGCATGACCATGACTAATATTAAATAAAGAAGTAAAAGGGTAGGATGCAGCATGTGGCGCTGTTGTTTTAGATATACTTATTGCTTTACCAGCTAAATTTGCAGCAATACTCATTTCTGCTGCATTTTTCATATTTGGATCATTTACAAAAGATATGAAACTATTAACTGATACTCTTAAAGATTTAGATGCGTATTCAACACTTTGTTCATTTGATTTTTTAGAAACTAAAGACTCCAATGCTTGAGCGATAGCATCAAAACCAGCAGACGCTTTTATTTTATTTGGTGCTGATATCAAAAATTCTGGAATTAAAAAAAAATTATCAGGAATTAATAGCTCACTTTCAAAAGAATGCTTAATACCATCAACATAAATAACTGCATTAGATGTTACTTCAGCTCCAGATCCAGCAGTAGTAGGTATCACTGCTAATTTAGAATATTTTTTTTTAAAAGGGTATGAATAGTTTATAATTAAATCTTTTAAATTCTCTCTAACATCAACAACATTAGCTATTTTAGCGTAATCAATTACAGCACCACCACCTACAGCTAAAATTAAATCTGGTTTAAAATTTTTAATTTCATTAATAATTTCAATTAATTCTTCAAGATTTGGAATATCTAATTTTTTATAAAATACTTTAATTTGCTTGTTGATAATTATCTCCTTTAATAATTTATCTGCTCCAGATGTAACAAATGATTTTTTTCCACATAAAACAAAAATTTTTTTAAAACTTTTATCACTAATAAATTTTTTTATATCCTCTGTAGAATTTACCATTTATCTAATGAATTGATTTTTTATTTTAATTAAATCTGTTGGTCTTGGGAGATTTTTTATCTTACTGTTTGTAACTTTTACTTCTAAAAAACTTAAATCATTTTCTGAAAGAAATTTTTTAATAATTGTTTTTAAATTCTTTTTATTATTAATAGAGTAAAACTTTTTAAAACCTAAGCTTTTTGATAGTTTTTCAAAATCAATATCATTTGCGTATGTACTTTGACCGCCTACAGAGTCATGGACATTATTATTTAATAAAATATATTTAAAATTTTTATTAGCAAAAGTTCCTGCTGTTTTTATTGAACCTAGATGCATTAAAAGTGAGCCATCGCCGTCTATACAGATTGTTTTATTTTTTGTAGATAGTGAATATCCCAAAGCTACAGATGAAGTGTGACCCATTCCACCAACCATATAGAAATCTTTACTATTTTTATATTCATTTTTTTTTCTAAGATACATTAATTCTCTCGAGTTATAGCCGGTGCTTGAAATTATTTTTGTATTTTTCTTTAAGTTTTCTAATAAGTTTTTTAAAAAAAATTCTTTATTTAAATTATAAAAATCTTTTTTCTTTTTTGTATTTTTGTTTTTTTCAAGCGTTCCCTGTTCGATCAAACAAGCTACAATTGATTTATTTTTTTTGGCCGATTTAATCTGTTTATCAAATTTACTAATATCAGAAACTGATCTTAAAATTGTATATTTTATATTAAGTAATTTCAGAATTTGTTCTGTAATTTTACCTTTTACATTATGTTGTGGTTCATCTTTAGCTCTAGGAGACCCTCTCCACCCAATGATCAAAATTAAAGGTATTGAGTAAACTTTATGGTGTGCAACTGAAATTAAGGGATTTAAAGCATTAGATAAACCTGAATTCTGCATATAAATTACTGGAATTTTTTTTGTTGACAAATAATGACCTATGCCGATGGAAACAGCTGCTCCTTCATTTGTTGCAATAATATGATTTTTTTTGCTCGTTTTTTGTAAAGAGGAAGAAAGTTCTTTTAAAACACTATCTGGGACACCAGTATAAAAATTACTTTTATTTCTTTTAAATAAATTAATTAAAGCACTTACTTTAATCATTCTTTATTAGATTTATTATTTCTTTTATTGGAATAATTTTTTTATCAGCTTCAAAAGCTCTTCTATTTTTTAAAATAGTTCTAGCTGTATTTTGCATTGCTGGATAAGCAGATCTTAATAATTGATTGGCATAAATGACCAATTTAAAACCATTTTTAATTAAATCCTTTTCATAAACTTTAGAATAAGTAGATGGTACCGAAACTAATGGTATGTAATTTTTGCTCTTTTTGAATTCTTTAGCAAAACTAAATATTTCTGATGGAGTTTTTTCTTTACTATGAATTAAAATAGCATCTGCACCTGCTTTTGAATATATTTCAGCTCTTTTTAAAGCATCTTTTAAACCTTTTCCTAAAATAAAACTTTCAATCCTAGCAATGACCATAAAATTTTGTGATTGTCTCGATTTACACACTTTTCTAATTTTTTCTGCAAATGAGAGTGGTTTATCCTGTTTGGTATTTGCTTGATTTTTAAATAAAGAGTTTCTCTTTAGACCCACTTTATCTTCCATGATTATTGCAGACACTCCAGCTCTTTCCAAGGATCTTACTAAAAAAGACAAGTGCTCAATTTGACCACCATTATCTGCATCAAAGACTAGCGGCTTAGAAGTTACATCCAACATGTCATGCAATGAAGAAATACGAGCTGAAAAAGATAGAGAAGAATTGTCAGGAAGACCTTTTGTAGCTGAGTCAGTCAAACTTGAGGACCACATACCATCAAATTCAATATTTCTTTTATTTTTCAAAAACTTTGTTTTTTCAATGATTAGTCCTGTCAAAGAATTATGAGATTCTAATATTCTTACAATATCTTTAGACAACATTAACCTTTTCAATCTTGAAACTCTATTTTCAGGATTAATGATTAAATTATTCATTTCTTTTTTTATGGAGGTAGAGGAGATATTTTCAGTATATTTCGGTTCTATAAGTTTTCCTGACCATTTTTGTAATGTCTTAATAACTCTTTTCCTTGTATCCTTCTGAATTCCTTTTTTCCAATCATCTCCATGTACAACATAATCAGGTTTTACCAATTTAAGATTTTCAACATAATCTAATGTTTTTTGGGAAATTACTTTGTCAACATATTTTATATTTTCAACAACTACTTTTCTTTTTTCATAATTAAGATATGGAATATTTTTGTAGCTAGCTATAGCTTTGTCAGTAAGCAAGCCCACTATTACAGCTCCATACTTTTTTGCTAATTTAAGAACATTAATATGACCTTTATGCAAAATATCAGCTGAAAGAGCGACATATACCTTTTTTTTACTCATTTTTTTCATTATTAAAATTTTTAAAATAGTTATTTATATAATTGAACAATTAAGTTTTTATATAAATTAGTTTTCAATCTTGCAAATGATTAGTTAAAGATTTTTTATTAGATCTGTAACAAATCCATTTTTATATATATACAATTAGACATATTAAAAAAATGATTAATATTATGATATGTTTTTAAGAAATAAAAATAGATTTATTTTATTTTTATTCAGAAATAATAATTTAACTAATCTTATTATTATCCTCTTTTTTTATTTATCTTTACAATACGCAAGAAACTTTTTGCCAATTGCCCAAGAAACTCATTTTTTGGCAACCCAAATTAGCAATTACCTTGATAGTTTAGATGACGCCTCATTTATTTATTCTCTCTTAAGGACACCGGCATATGATGTTTTGATAGATGTAATATTTGATAATCAGTTTTTATTTTTATTATTCTCTTATTTAACACCTCTTATAATTTGTTTAAGCATTTATTTATTTACATTAAAAATTACAAAAAGTTCGATTTATTCATTTTACTGTACTTTACTATTCTTGTCAGTACCAATAGTAGTTAAATTCTTATTAATGATTGGCATAGATGATGCTTATACAAAAATAACTTTTCTTTATCCTAGAATAGATATTTGGTATAGAACTTTTTCGGTAAGACAAATACATGGTATTGTTTTTCTTATTTCGTTAATTTTTCTATACAAAGAAAAAAATTTTTTATTAATTGTTTTTACATCATTAAATTTATTTATCCATCCAAACTCAGGATTAATTACTTTAATGATACTAATAGTTTATTTTTTTTTAAATTCTTTTTTAAAAAAAGAAAATATTAAAATTTTATTAACACTTTTAATAATTTTATTTTTTTTTTCAATTTACAAGATATTATCTTTAAGTTCGAGTATAGGATGGGAATATAAATTAGACTCTTCAGAGTGGTACTTAAATCTTGTTCGTGATGAAGCTGATGACTTTTCAATTATTTACAGATTGCATAATAATACTATCATTTTTTTGTTAACATTTATTTTTTATCTATTGTGTATATGGTTGTTTATTATAAAAAAATATATCAACTTACCTTCACTTTTATTAATTATTTCAATTATTTCTCTATATTTAATTTTTTTTATTATTGAAATAATGATTTTCTATTTTAATCAATATTATCTGGCACAAATTTTTTTACCTTTACAGCCGGGATGGAAAACAGTGGGATATGTAATTTTTCCATTAATGATTTTAATTTATTCTTTTTCCAAAAATTTTTTAAATTTTAAAAAAATTTATTTTTCAATTTTAATCTTAGTTGTATCAACAACTATATTTTGTATATATTACGGAAATATTAGAAATTTTGAAAAATTTAAATATTACTTTTCAAATTTAAAACATGAAAATGTTAATTATTACGATTATATAAAATTAAGATATTGGGAAATAGATTTAGCTCGAAAAGTTTACAATATTAATAATAATAAAATTTTAAAAAATGTAGATTTTAAAAATGTTTTTAAAAAAAGAAAAGATGAGATAGTGCTTTCAAATAATCAAAAATTATTTTCAGAAAAATTTATGCAAAAATTTAATTCATTTAAATGTATAAAAGAATTAGATTCTTTCAATAAATTAGTTCCAAATCATTATGGTATAATTGTTCCACCATACTTTATTCAATTAAGAGATTTTTTTTCAAAGAAAAATATTTTTTTTCAAGAACATCACGATGGAAATTTATCAATGGGAAATTTGAAAGTTTTTTCATTTTTCAACAAAAGAATGTTGGAACTCTTGAATTTAGATTATAAAAGCTTGCCACCAAAAACTTCAGGATATCAGGCAACATTTTTAAGGAATATTTATTTAAAATTAAAAGAAGATGATTTCATTTTTATAAAAAAAAAGTATAAAAAATATGATTACTTAATTACAGAGAATATCCATCAAATTAAGAAATTTGATAAACTTCATGGAGGAGTTTGTTTTAATTTATATGAAATTAAATAAAATTTTCCAAGATATAGACGTAGATCCTGCGTTAAAAAACTTAAAGGGACAAAATCATAATATTTATCTAAATTATTTGATAAAGTTTCTTAAAAACCCTTTTAGATTATTTAATTTTATCAAAAGAATAATAGTTTTTGTATTAAATACTATCGATTATCTTAATTCTTGTAAAAAAATAAAATCAAATAATTTTAAAAAAAAAAATAAAAAAATTTTGTTAATATGCTTACAAGGACTACCATATCAGTATATTCAAATCTGGAATATTATCTATAAAAAAATTTTCGATGAATATAAAATTGAAGCATTATCTAATAAAAGAAATTATTTAATAAACATTTTTTTATACTTATGTAAAATTAAAATTATTTATATAGAGGAGATAAATAAAATTAAAAATATTGATGTCTCAATTAATGATTTAAAAAATATTAAAACAGAGCAAGATTATTTAAATTTTAAATATGAATCTTTTGAAATTGGAAAAACTGCCCTTGCTACTTACTTTAGAGCCAAGTGTTCAGGTGATATAATAATTAATGATGTAACCAAAAAAGATCTTGATAATATTATTTTTTCACTTATTTCTAATTACAATAATTTTAAGAAATTTTTTTCAAAATCAGATATATTTTTAATTTTTATCACCGAAGTTTTTATTGAGGAATACGCATCAATCGCACTTGCTGCGTTAAAAACGAATCTAATTCTAACAAGATTTAACTTTACAGCAAAAGACGACTCTATGATTATAAATAAGATATCTGAAATGAATTATAGAAGACATCATGCAACCATAACAAGCGAGTCATTTAAATTTTTAAAATCAAATTTAAATGAAAAAACTATTAATGAATTTTTAGAATCTAATTTTAAAGATAGATATAGCTCAAAGTGGCATCTTTCAAAAAGAAATGAGCTTAAGAAAAAAGAATTAAGTGAAACTGAAATTTTCAAAAATTTAAATATAAATAAAAATAAAAAAATAGGAATTATATTTAGCCATATTCTTTATGATTTAATATATGCATATGGTGAAGACATTTATTTAAACTATTTTAATTGGCTTGGTAAAACTCTTGAAATAGTTGATAAATTTGAAAATACTCAATGGCTTCTTAAAATTCATCCAGCCAATGTTTGGAGATATGAAATAAATAAACAATTGAAGGAAATATCAGAAGAATTAAGAGTTGTAAGAAAGTTTTGTGATGGAAAGTTAAAAAATGTCAAAATAATAGACTATGGTACTAATATTTCTCCATTAAAGATCATGGAAATAGCTGATCTTTGCGTCACTGTTAGGGGAACTTCTGGACTTGAAATGGCAACAATGGGTAAACAAGTTATTAGTGCTGGCACTGGAAGGTATGATGGGTTTGGTTTTATAAATACTCCTAAATCAGTAGAAGAATATGAAAAACTTTTGAATGATTTTGAAAATTCTAATTTTAATGATTTTTTAAATATAAATGATGTAAAAAAGAACTCAAAAATTTTTTATTATGGCCTTTTTAAATGTAAACCTATAAATTTACCTTTTATAGAAGTTAAAAAACAAAAACTAAAAAACAAAGTTTTAAGTATGAGTGATTTAAATTATAATTATGATGATCTCAAAATAAAAAATAGTAACAATTTGAAAAAATATCTTTTAGATAAAAAAAATAATATTGATTTGTTCGATAAAACTTAAAGAAGCTCCATTATAATTTTTTTTGCTGTCAAAATTGATTTACCCTCATTATAATAAGGGTATTTATTTCTAAATTTTTTTATATATTTGTTTACTCTATTACTTTTTATTTCTTTAATTAACTGATCTAAATTATTAACTATAAAACCAAATTTTCTACCAGAGTTGAACATCAAATTATTTTTTGACAATTTGCTGTTATAATTTCGTTCTCTTTGAACTTTTTCATAAAAAATTGGACAGTCTATAAAAATAACTTTTTTTTTAAAGTATATAAATTCTAATGCTGCTCCACTTATATCTGTAACAAGGACATCACAAGTTGGAATTAAGTTAGTTAAGTTATCTTTAATATAAAAAATATTAGAAGTTTTTTTTCTTATTTTATTAATCTCTTTATCCCATTCTATTCCACCAGTATAAAATTCAAAATTCAAGGAGTTTTTAGGTTCCAACAAAGCCGGATGTGGTTTTATAAAAATATTGTCATTTGGAAAAGCATTTGAAATTTTGTGGATTATTTCTTTTCCATAAAATCTTAAAGAAGTTCCTTCATCCCAGCTTGGTGCATAGATAATGTTTTTATTTATTCTTTTTTTTTTAGTTATTTTTTTTTTAAACAATTTATCTAATTTTGTATAACCAACTTCTTTTAAAGTTGTATTTGATAAAATATTTTGTGTATTAAATTTAAAGACTTTTTTTTCTAGTTTTGATTGTAAAAAATAAAAATCTATATTCTCTAGATACTCTTTTTTTATGTTTGTGTTTTTTACAGGGAAACCATGATATATTAAAATCTTCTTTGTTTTGTTTGAGCCAATAGTTTCATAGCTAGTTTTAATAAGAATATCACATTTATCTAAAAATCTTATGTATTTACTATCTATTATTAATTTACAATATCTTTTAAGATATTTTATAACTTTAAGATCGATGTGGTCTGCAGCTATTATTAAATTTAAATTTTTTTCTTTGTTTAGATTTAAAAATAAATCCTTTACAATTTCAAAATGATATAAAGTTGAAACTTGAAAAATTATGTTTTTCTTTTTTTTATCAAATATTTTATTTACCTTATTTATTTCTTTTTTTAAAAAAAAAAAATTTAATCTATCTTTTAAGTTTTTTGTCATAATTTTTTTTTATTATTTCATCTTCTTTTAGTTCAAATATGATTTTACAAATTGATAAAAACTCAAGATCGTGACTTACTAAAATAATTGTCTTTTTTTGAGATAATTTTTTAATTAGATTAATTATATTTTTGGTATTTTTATTATCAAGGTTTGAAGTAATTTCATCGAACAAAAGAATTTCTCTATCATTATACAGAGCTCTAGCAATAGCCAACCTTTGTTTTTGTCCTGCTGAAAAATTTGTTGCATTTTGGTTAACAAAAAGATTGATATTTTTTTTGTTTTTTAAAACAAAATCACATCCAGATAATTCAAGACATTTTTTTATTTTTTTAGAGTTTATCTCATCATTTTTATAACCTATCGCAATATTATTTTTGATCGAGCCTTCAAAAAACAAAGGATCTTGTTTAACCAAATATACTTTTGAGGTTAGATTTTTGATTGAAGATGAGTCTAATCTTTTTTCATTTAAAAAAATTTTGCCTGAAATTTGACTAAAATTTATACCTGTAATACATTTTAATAAAGTCGATTTACCAACACCAGATTTTCCATAGATACCAATAAAATTGTTTTTGTAAATCTTGAGGTTAATTCCTTTTGTAAAAATTTTATTTATATTTTTTATCTTTAAATTTTTTATTTCAATCTTGGAAAATTTATTAGTAACTAGTAAATTTTTTGTTTCTTCAATTTTTTTTGATTTGTAATATAAAATCTTGTGAAGTTCATCTATCGAATTTTTTGAAAACCTGATCTCGTTTACAGTTGAAAGTATAGAACCAAAAACAGGTATTAATCTTATTCCAACAATGCCAAAAAGAGTTAAATTCAAAAAAATATTTGAAGGTTTAAGGTTGTAATTATGGCTCAATAAAAATATGATTATTATTGAAGACAAAATAATAATCTCCACAAACTGTCTGGGTAGTTTTTGAAATAATCTATATTTTACGGCATAAAAAGCAAATGACTCAGAATATTTTTGCGACACTTTATTAAAAAAATAATCCTTCCCTAAAATTTTTAACTCTTCAATGCCATTTAAAGCATTTGATGTATTAGATAATATATTTTTTGATGTAGTGTTATATTTTTTTCCCCATATCACATACTTCTTTTTGAAAAAAAGAATAAAAAAAATAAAACTTATTAATAAAACAACAATCATAATTAACATGGCTATTGGCTGTTGATAACCAAGTAATCCAATTAAAAAAATAAAAAGGGCAAAGTCAGGCACACTTTGCATTATTGGTATCATAGAGTTATTGGCAAATCTTTCTGTTGAAAATGCTATCAGCTTATTTATTTCACTCAAAGTATATTTATAAGTAAAATAATTTTCATTAATTTTATTCAAAATTTTAATTCTAAGTAATGATTGTATTTTAAAACAATAACTAAAAAAAAATTTATTTAAAAAAAAATGGAAAATATTTTTAAATGAAAATAGAAATAAAATTATTAAAGAAAGTATTATATCTACTGAAAAATTATTAAGATCTGGTATTTTATCAAATAAACTTAATATTCTATCATCTGATATTGTTTCTCCACTCAATATGTTCAGCAAAGGAATAATAAGTGCTATTGATAACGCTTCAAGAAAAGATATAAAAATGAATGGGATAATTAAATATAAAAAATATTTTTTTTCTTTACCAAGTAACCAAAAAAATTTCTTTAAAGTTAAAACCATTAAATTAATTTATTAAGGTTTTTATTAAAGTTATTAAAACACGGATCTAAATTTATATTTTTAAAAGGTGAAAGATTTGATGGATATGGGCATATTGTAATTATTATTTGAGTTCTATCTAAATTTGATCTTGATCCCATATGAAAACAATTAGCTGTATCAATCATATATCCTTCACTTTTTTTTCCAGTTAATTCATCAATTTTGATTTCTTTGTTTTGGTTTTTTAAATCCTCATCACTAAAATAATCTGGATAATTAACATATTTAATTTTTTTTGAGTCAATTTTGTTGATTACAGTTGTTGGGCCATTTTCTTTGAATACGTCAGAAACAAAAAACATTATTTTAATAAGTTTTTTATGGTGTAAATCTTTATGCCAGTTCATTGAGGATGTGGCCTCAATTTTTTTCATACCAGGAGTATGGTAACAACAAATAGATCTTAACATCGGTAATTTACCAAAATATTCTTTTGCAAACTCAAAGATTTCTGTAGATAGAATTTGATCTGCTATTTTTTTTTTTATTTCATTTTCATCAAAAAAAATATCACTCCAATAGCCTTTAAAAGAAGTTTCATTTTTTTTGTCATGAATTTTCTTATTTAAGATTATGTCTTCATCTATCAAAAAATTAAAAAATTTGAATTTTGTGAAACCTGTTTTAAGAAATTTATTTTTATCAAAATATTTATATTCATTTTTAGGGTTGTTGATATTTCTATTATAATTAAAATAAATTAAATAGTTTAATGCATAGTTCAATTTTGATCTGATTATACCTACTTCAGAAAACAAAAGTCTAATTAGTTTTTTTATCTTACGGTAAATTTTAATGTTAATTCGCACTTAATTTTATCTTTGCTAGAATTAAATCATCTTTTGTGTCAATATTTAGATGATTTTTTGAATTTATTACATCACTTATTTGTTTTTTTCCTTTCAGGTCTCTATTAAGTAATATTTTTCTTCTAAATATATAGATATTGCCGCTGGGTTTATATAATTTTGGTAAAGATTGTCTTGGAAAATTATTTTTTGCATCTCTTTGATAATTTTGAACAACACCTCTTGATATCTTTTTAAGTTTTAAAGGGTGAGGTTCATCTAATGGTGAGAGGCTAATTAAACTGTCTGCTTTTGTTCTAATAATTTTATTTATACAATTATCTATTTCATTCTTTGTTCTATTTGGTGCCGTTGGTTGTAAAAGAACAATATAATCATATTTTTTTTGTTTAATTTTTTCCATTTTTTTTAAACAAAAGATTAGTGTCTCTATAATCAAAGATTTATCTGTTGATAATTTTTTTGGTCTTAAAAACGGAATTTCTACTTTGTATTTTTCAAATATTTTTTTTATTTTCTTGCTATCTGTGCTACCAATTAGGTCAGATATCATTTTAGAATTCTTGGCATTTTTAATTGTATAAAAAACCAAAGGCTTACCGTTAATCTTAATAATATTTTTATTTTTTATACCTTTAGATCCACTTCTAGCTGGAATTATAGCAAGAATTTTTTTTTTGAATTTTTTCATTTACAAATTTTTATAAAAAATTTTTTAAAAATTAACTTTCACCGATATGAAAATAATTAATATCTTTTTTTAATAATTTTTTGTCAAAAATATCCCAATAATCATATATCTCACCATCTTTTTTTAACAAAGTTAAAACTTTTTTTTGAAAGGTTCTAGTTTTAAAATATTTGTTATTATTCAGTATTATTATTTTTTGAAAAGAGTTTTTTAGATCATTGAATGGCTTGACTTTAAGTTCTCTTATTTCTTTAGCTGAAAAAAGGGGGTCTAAAAGTTCTAATTTGTATTTTTCAAGTTTTTTTATAAATATTAATGAACCAGATCCTCTATAATCTTTTGTTTCAGGATAGCCTTTGAATGATAGACCACAAATTAAGATTTTTTCATTGTAATCTTTACAATTCTTTTTTACGACATTAATTAATTCATCTACAATTTTATTATTTATTGATCTACCAATTTCAAAAATATTAGATTTTTTTGTTTTAATTTCATTTCCTAAAATATAAGGATCTTTTGTTAAACAAGGTCCTCCAACACCTGGGCTTGGTATGGGTATGATATTTCTTGGATAATCTTTGTTTGATATTTTCAAAACATTATTTGCTGATAAATTATATTTACTACATATCATTGCTATTTGATTTGAGTAAGCAAAAGAAAGATCTCTATAGGAATTGTTTACTAGTTTTACAATTTCTGCAGTTTCAAAATCTTTAACTTTAAAAATTTTTTTTGTTAAATTTCGGAACAATTTAGAGCATCGTTCAATCGAGACAGAATTATAACCAGATATAATTTGTGGGAGAGAACTTAATTCTTTTATAGCATTACCTTCAACAGTTCTTTCTGGAGCAAAGGAAATATCAAAATCTTTACCAGGATCAAGATTATATTTTTTTAGAATGGGAATGATTACTTTGTTACATGTTCCAATTGGTAATGTAGATCTATAAATTAATTGAGGATTATTTTGAATATTTCTAGCAATCTTTTTTGTAACTTCTTTTATATACGTCAAGTTGGCTTTTTTATTATTAACTGGGGTACCAACAGTAATAATATATGTATCAAAAGAGGAGTTAATTTCATCTATTAAAAAAAATTTTTTATGGAGGTTTTTGTTTAAGATTTGATTTATATTTTTTTCAAAAATATGACTTTTTTTATCTAATAGAGTTTTTTTAATAATTTTATTTTTATCATATCCCCAAATTTTTAGACCTTTGTTAGCTAAAGCTAAACCTAGTGTTAAACCAACATATCCTAATCCAATAATTAAGATTTTTTTTTTATAAATTTTTGACATAATTTAATATTTGTTTTTCTCCACCAAATCTAAATTTATTTAAATTTTTAAGAAGTTCGATATATTTATTTTTCTTTAAAAATAATAATTCATTTATATCTTTTTCCTCTTTATTCAATACAAATCCAATTTTATATTTTTTAATTAGTTTGTTATTTTTATGCATTTCAATGCAATCATTTTTTTCCATATAGCTTAATATCGGAACATTAAATTTAATAGAGTCTGTTATAGATCCCATTCCAGGTCTTGCTAATAAAAATTTGAATTCGCTTAACCCTTCGTTTAAGTTGAAATATTTAATATTATATTTTGGAAAAGATTTATTTGAATATATTTCAAATCTAGATTGTAAAACTTTTATCATAGGAAAAATTTTAATATTTTTTCTAAAATAAAAAAATATTTTATTACGCTTGATTTTTTTATTTTTTGTTTTTTCC
>MDTB01211960.1_pt1 | contig 13531 bp, 14 predicted proteins | sample 811161 | NCBI WGS metagenome assembly MDTB01 (sample SAMN05326650, study PRJNA326480) | marine metagenome | isolation source: seawater | place: Mediterranean Sea | collected 2009
AAATTCACGAAGAGTTAGTAACTACAACTGATTCGGTTAACACTTTAGAATTTAAAAATGAGTTTATAGTATTTCCAAATCTTCCAAATTTTGGGATGGAGATTTCTGATTATCAAAAAAAGAGTAGTTATTATAAATCCGGTAAATACTGTAAGGAAAAATTTAGCTATAATAGTTTCACAAATAGTAAATATTTAACTATTAAGGACTTAAAAAAATTAATCGCTGATTATAAAAATAATTCTAAAATAATATAATCTTATTTTTCACAAAATATGAAATTAAGTAGCTTAGTAAACATCAATAAACTTTATTTAAAAAAAATAAAAAAAAATGAATTAGAAAAATTAAGAAATGAAAGAAATTCACATGAGGTAAGAAAAAAAATGTTAAATCAAGAAATCATTTCAAAAAAAAAACAGTTAATTTGGTTTAAAGAAATTTCCAAAAGCAAAAACAATGACTATTTCAATATTTATTATGAAAAAGAACTTATTGGAAGTGGTTCATTAAAAAAAATAAACAAAAGAAATAAAAATTGTTTATGGGGTTTTTATATTTTTAGAAATTTCATGGGACCTTATGGCGTAATCAGCGAGTTCAAAATAATCGACAGGGCTTTTACAAAATATAAACTAGATAAAATTTATGGATATACCTTAGCAAATAATTCTTCAATACTTAAAGTACACAAATTTTTTAAATTTAAAATTGAAGGTGTTTTAAAAAGACACGTTTTATCTGATTCGACAAAGCAAGATTTAATTATAACTTCATTATTTAAAAAAGATTGGAAAAAAACAAGACGTCAATTTTTAAAAAAAATTAAATGCAAAAATTATTCAGCATAAAAGGAAGAAAAATTTCAGATAAGCAACCCCCTTTGGTAGTAGGAGAAGTTTCAGCGAATCATTCTAATTCTTTGAAAAAAATATTTAAAATTATTGATTGCGCAGCAGAGATAAAATTAGAAGCTATAAAATTTCAAACATTTGATCTGGACAATATGACTTTCAACATAAACAAAAAAGAATTTTTATTGAGAAAATATTTTAAAAATAAGAAATGGAACAATCGTTCTCTGTATAGTTTGTATAAAGAGGCTCAAATTCCACTTGAGTGGCATAAACAAATTTTCAAAAGAGCTGAAAAGAAGGGCTTAATTTGTTTTAGCAGCGTGTTTGATGTGGCGGCATTGAAGATTTTGCAAAATTTAAATTGCCCTGCATATAAAATAGCATCACTAGAAAGTTTACACTATCCATTGATTGAAAAGGTTTCAAAATTAAGAAAACCTTTAATTATTTCCACTGGCACTTTAAGTTTCAATGAAATACTAAATTTAATATCATTTCTTAAAAAAATTAAATCTAAATTCGCTTTACTTCATTGCTTAACCCAATATCCTGGTGAAATAAAAAATTGTAATTTAAAAACTATTTCTTATCTTAAAGAAAATTATAGTTTCCCAGTTGGATATTCTGACCATACTAAAGGTTCTTTAGCAGCATTATCTGCTGTTAGTATGGGTTCTAATATTATTGAAAAGCACTTCATGTTGAAGGAAGGAGAGAGAAGTCTCGATTCAGATTTTTCATTTGGACCTGAAAGAATGGAGAAGTTAATTATAGATAGTAAAGAAATTTGGAAATCTCTAGGAAAAGTTAAAAAAAATATAACATATGATGAAAGATTTTATAGAAGATTCAGAAGATCTATTTATATTAGTGAAAATATTTTGCCAGGAACAAAAATAAATCATAAAAATATTAAGATAATTAGACCTGGTAAGGGTCTAGAGCCGAAATATTACGATAAAATATTAGGGAAAAAAGCAAAGGTAAAATTAAGTAAAGGCGAGCCCCTAAAATGGTCGCATTTGAAATAATTTTATTTTATTCTATTAAAGATTTTACTTATTTTCTGATCTTTTTTATTTATTTGTTTTATCAACTTAATTGCTTTTTCGGGAGAATGCTTGATTGCCAATCTTAAAACATCCATCCAATTTATATTATTTTGAGATCTGGTTTTTTCAATTTGATCAATAGCTTTCAAGTATTTTTTTATTTTTAAGTTAATATTTTTTTTCATTTAATAATTAGACTATAATCAAATTTAATAAAATAAACATAAAAAAAAAACTAATAAATACAATTTAATAAGAATAAAAAATAACAAAAATCAATAATGCAAAGTAAATTAAAATTAAAATTATCAAAAAAGGTTTTTAAACCTACTGGCACAAGTCAAATTTTACTAGAATCTTCTTTAAAATATATAAAAAAAAATAGCAAAATACTTGATATAGGATGTGGGAGTGGGTTTATTGGACTCTCTATTGCTATAAAAGCAAATAAACAAAATAAATACTTTTTTTCAGATATTTCTAAATATGCAACACGGTTAGTTGCGGAAAATGCGAAAAAAAATAAAATAAGGTGTGTAATTAAAAATGGAAGTTTATTTAGGCCATGGGCAAAAGAAAAATTTGATTTAATCGTGAATGATGTATCTGGTATTTCTAGCTCATTAAATAGCATCTGCCCTTGGTATAATAATTTTGTTACCAATAAATCAGGAAAAGATGGCACAAAATTTATTCTAACTTTTTTAAGTCATGCAAAAAATTTTTTAAATGAAAGAGGTGTCGTAATTTTTCCCGTTATAAGTTTGTCAAATCATAAAAAAGTGATAAATTTTGCAAAAAGGAAATTTAAAATTCTGCGAAAAATTAATTCTCGAGAATGGCCTCTGCCTAAAGAAATGTATAAAAATCGTAAATTGCTTGAAAGATTGGAGAAAAATAAACAAATTAAATTAGAAAAAAAATTCGGTATATTAACCTTTAAAACTGATATATATTTAGGCCGGTCCAATTAATTCAATTTATTAATGCAAAAAAAAATAAAGAATAAAACAATTAAACAAATATCTAAACTTTTAAAAACATCAGAAAAAAATTTAGTAAAAGTTGATGATTTTAGAAAATTCAAATCTTGGGACTCATTAGTACATTTAGAAATTCTTTCAACACTGGAAAAGAATTATGGTAAAAAGATCAATAAAGTTTCTAACTTGGCCTCAATTACCAGTATAAAAAAAATAATTTCAAAACTTGACTAAATGTCTGGGGCTCAAATAAAAGCAATAGAATTCGTTTTACCCAACTTTAAACAAAATACAAAAGAATTTAGTAGATTTAATCCAGATTGGAATATTGAAAAAATAATAGATACTACTGGTATAAAAAATATATTTATCTCAAACAATAAAGAAGACATAATAAGCCTGTCATTAAAAAGTGCATCAAAAGTTTTAAAAAAATTCCCAAAAAAAAAAATTGATTTTTTAATTTTTGTAACTCAAACATCAAATTTGAAATTTCCGTCAGCGTCCTGTGTGATGCAAAATTTATTAAAATTAAGAAATGATATTTTAGCATTCGATGTAAATATGGGATGTTCTGGTTACATTTATGCACTCAATCTTGCTAAAAATATTATTTTGGGTGAGAAATGTAAAAATGGCCTGATCATTTGCTCAGATGTTTATACAAAATTTATTGGTAAAAATAATAGATCTTGCAGACCCATTTTTTCAGACGCTTCAAGTGCAACAATAGTTTCAAAAAGTAAAAAAGGCTCAATAAAAGATTTTGTATTTGGCACAGATGGAAGTGGAGCAAAAGATCTCGTTTTATATGAAAATTCAAAAGAAATGTTTATGAACGGTTCTAGAGTAGCTTTATTTACATTTAAAAGAATACCAAATTCAATACATAAGTTATTGAAAAAAGGAAACAAAAAACTTCACCAAATTGATAAATTTATTTTTCATCAAGCAAGTAAATATGTTTTAAATAATTTGTATAGAGTTTTAAAAATTGAAAAAGATAAAAAATTCGACAATTATAGCAGAATAGGAAATACCGTTTCTTCCTCTATTCCAATAGCTTTAAAAATTGCTTCCAAGCAAAAGAAAATTAAACATAATGATCATATTGTACTAAGTGGTTTTGGTGTTGGATTGTCATGGGGAGCAGTTATAGTAAAATGGAAAAAAATAAAATAATTTTATTGACCGGCGCGTCCGGAGGTATTGGTTTTGAAATATTAAAAAGTATTTCAAAAAAAAATAAAGTGGTGGCTATATATAATAAAAACAAACCAAAATTAAACAATAAAAATGTTAAATTGATCAAGTTAGATCTTGAAAATCAAATATCATTGAACCATAAATTTTTAGAAAACAAAAAAATTATATTTATAAATCTTGCTGCAATTAAAATTGATAATTTGCTTGTTAATACAAAGGTAGAAACTTGGGAAAAAATTTTTCAAATCAACGTACATTCTTTTTTTAGTATTTTGCAGATTGTTCTTCCGTATATGATAAAAAAAAAATGGGGAAGAATAATTAGCTTTTCCTCTACTGATGGAGAAATTGGAGATATAGGAACATCTGCGTATTCAGCCTCGAAATATTCTCTAATAGGTATGAACAAAGTAATTTCAAAAGAATATGGAAAATTTGGAATAACCTGCAATATGATTGTGTTAGGAAACTTTAACTACGGTATGTATAAAAAACTTAGTCAAAAAAAAAGAAATAAACTTCTTGAAAAAGTTCCAAATAAGAAAACTGGCAATATAACAAATATTATAAACGCCATAAATTACATAATAAATTCTGAGTATGTAAATGGCTCCCGGATGAAAATAGATGGTGGAATTTAATAAAAATTACATCTTAAATTTGTATTTTAATTTTTTAATATTATTTTTGTGAAAGATAAGATTTTTTATAACAAGCACAATATAACAAGTGCGGATATTAAAGAGGTAATAAAAACTCTTAAATATCAGAAAATTAGTAAGGGTAAACAAACTTTTTATTTTGCAAAAAATTTAAGAAAATTTTTCAAAAGCAAATATTGTTTATTAGTTTCGAGCGGAACAGCAGCACAAATAATTTTGGCTAAAGCGCTAAACTGGAAAAAGAGAGATCACGTTTTACTTTCTCCCTTAAGTTTTGCTTCTGGAGCCAACAGCATTTTACTTAGTGGTGCTACACCTGTATTTGTTGACATAAACTTAGAGGATTACAATTTAGACTATTTTAAATTAGAAAAAAAATTGAAAGAACTAAAAAATAAAAAAAAAAGAGTAAAAGCCATTATCTCCACAGATTATGCTGGAATTCCAGCAAATTGGAAAAAATTAAAAAAAATCTCAAAAAAATATAATTTAACATTGATCAATGATAATTGCCACGCTCTTGGTTCTAAATATATTGGCAAGCACGATTATGCGCTAAAGTATGCAGATTATATAATCCAAAGTTTTCATGCTGTAAAAAATGTAACTACAGGTGAAGGTGGAGCATTATTGACCAATAATTTAAAAATTTATAAAAAGGCCCAAAGTTTATCAGAACATGGTTTTTTGAAACCAGATAAAATTTTGAGCCCATGGGATTATGAGATTAGAGAGCTTCCAGGCTACAACTTCAGAATTTCAGATATAAATTGTTCTTTGGGTAATAGTCAACTCAGAAGAATTCATGCAATCATACGCTCAAGAAGAAAGATAGCTAAAGAGTACAATAAATTATTTGCAAATTATGATTGTTTTAAAGTCATAAATGAGAATAGACAATTTCAAAGTTCTTATCATTTATATCCTTTAACAATTAATTTTGCAAAATTAAGAGTAAATGAAAAAAAATTTTATGAAAAAATGAAAAATAGTTATGGTATTCACCTTCAAAAGCACTATACACCAACTTATAGGTTTAAGATATTTAAAAAAAAATTTAACTTAAATGTTAAGAATTTTAAAAACACAGAATATTTTTATAAAAATACTTTCTCTTTACCATTATATTTAGATTTAAAAAAAAAAAAAATTTTATATATATTTAAATCTATTTTAAACTCACTCAATTTATAAAAATAAGTGTATAAAAATAATTTAATTTGCATAGTTCAAGCAAGGCTATCATCTAAACGGTATCCAAACAAAGTATTAAAAAAAATTATTGGAAAAACTGTATTAGAAATAATTAATAATCGCTTGAGAAAATCAAAATATATAAATCAGATAATCTTTGCTATACCTAATAATAAGAAAAATGAAAAACTAAAATATTATTTAAAAAGAAAGAAAATTAATTTTGAACAAGGCCCCGAAAATAATGTTTTGAAAAGATTTTATACAGTAATTAAAAAACACAAACCTCAAAATATAGTTAGAATTACCAGTGATTGTCCATTAATTTTGCCGACCATGATAGATAAAATGTTCATAGCTTTTAAACAAGGTCAATATGATTACATATCAAATACTGTCCCACAAACTTTTCCCGATGGTTTTGATATTGAAATATTTAAAAGTGAATGTATTTTAAAAGCTTTAAAATTTCATCTTACAAAGTATGATTTAGAGCACGTTACTCCATTTATAAGAGGATATAAAGAATTTAAAAAAAAAAATTATTATTCTTCTCATAAAAAAAAATTTAGCAAATTAAAATTATCACTTGATACACATGAGGATTTTATGAAAATCAAAAAAATATTTTGTTTTTATAAAAAAATTCATATTAATGAAAAACAGATATTTAAATTTATATCTAAAAATTATAACTTTTATAATTTATGAAATTAAGAATTAAAAAAAAGTTAGACATTAACAGGAAATTTTGGTCACAAGCAAAAAAAGTTATTCCAAATGGAAATACTTTTTTGTCCAAAAGACTAGATGTTGAAAAAAATTTAACTTGGCCTGTTTACTACAAAAAAGCCAAAGGATGTTTTATATGGGATATTAATAATAAAAAATATATTGACGTAGGTTTAATGGGTGTTGGTACTAATGTGCTTGGTTATAATAATAATGAGGTAAATAGTGCAGTAAAGAAAGTTGTAAATCAGAGCAATATGTCCTCTTTAAATTGTATTGAGGAATTAAACTTGGCAAAAAAATTGATAAGATTACATCCGTGGGCACAAATGGCAAAATTTGCCAGAACCGGTGGCGAAGCTAATGCATTAGCAATTAGAATTGCAAGAGCTTATACCAATTCAGAAAAAGTTGCTATTTGTGGGTACCATGGATGGCATGATTGGTATTTAGCTGCAAATTTAAAAAAACGCACAACATTAGATAATCATCTAAAAAAAGAGTTAAATATTTTAGGGGTTCCGAGATCACTTTCGGGTTCAGTTTATTCTTTTAATTATAATGATTTTGATGGAATGAAAAAAATAATTAAAAAAGAGAAGATAAAAATTATTAAAATGGAAGTAAAAAGATTTGATGAACCCAAAAACAATTTTTTAAGCAAGGTAAGAAATTTTACAAAAAAAAACAATATTATTTTAATATTCGATGAGTGTACTACTGGTTTTAGAGAAACTTTGGGAGGGCTTCACAAAAAATACAGAATAAATCCAGATATTGCAATCTTCGGCAAAGCCATGGGTAACGGTTTTGCAATCACAGCTGTGATTGGGAAGAAAAAGTTAATGCTAACTGCTAAAGATACATTTGCATCGAGCACTTTCTGGAGTGAAAGAATTGGTTATGCGGCAGCTTTAAAAACAATAGAAATTTTTGAAAAGAAAAAAATTATTAAAAATATCAAGAAAAATGGAAAATTAATCAAGAGAAATTGGGAAAAAATTCTTACTAAACATCATTTAAAATATCAAATCACAGGTTCCGACTCTCTACCTTGTTTTAAAATATTGAGATTAAATGAGGATAAGTTTATTAAAAAGTTAACAGCAAAAATGTTAGAGAAGGGATATCTATTTAAAAATTTTGTTTATGTTTCACAATCTCACACTAAAAAAATATTATATAAATATTTTAATGCTTTAGATAAAAGTATCGGGGAAACTAAAAAATTTTTATAAGTAATTAAACAAATCTAAGGAACAAATGATCTCTTTTTTTAAAGATTTGATAAAAAGAAAAACTATTCTAGCTTTGCCAAAAAAGGTAGACATTATTATTTTTGGACATTTTACTAAAAATTTTTGTACAAAGAAAAAAGCTTCCTTTTTAATATTAAAAGATCAACTTTATTTAATAATTTTTATTAAAGCGTTAATAAGATATATATTTAAAAAAAGAAAAATCAGTAAAAGCGTAGTAGATTTTTATTTTATTGAACTGATCGATTATATTTCCCCAAAAATAGCTATTGGAAATGAAATTAATAAAAATATATTTAAATTTAAAAAATATTTTCCTAATAAAGTATCCATAGGCTACCAATTGGTTCATTGGAGCAATATACATAAGTTCTTAATTAAAAAATATTTTGGAGATAAAAAAAATTATAGTTGTGATTACTTTTTAACATTTAATAAAAATTCATTAAAATATCTTAATTTTATTAAAACTAATTTTATTGTTTCCGGATCAGTGAAAAATAACTTTAATTTGGTATTAAAGAAAAAGAAAATTTATGACCTGCTATTAATTTCTGACTACAGAGATCTTAAAAAATTTAACCTCAAAGATAAGCATAGTGTGCAAGTCAAAAAAAAATACTATAATTACTTTAGTAAAATATTGTTTTGTATTAACAAAGTAGCTAAACAAAATAATTTAAAAATTTGTGTAGCATTTGCATCTAAAAGAGAAGAAAAAAAACAATACAATTTTTTTAACCAAGAATATAATTTTTTTAATAAAAACTTACAAAAATTTGAAATTGGCGATAAACCCGCCCATGAGCTTGCTGCAAAATCAAAAATGGTTATATCATTTTGGTCTACACTAGGATTTGAAATATTTTCACAAAATAAAAAAGTTCTTTTTTTGTCACCTAATTTTTCGGATTATTGGAATGTGTTTCCAAAAAAAAATGGCTTTAATTGGTATCAGTCAATAAATCAAAAAAAAATATATAAAAAAATTGTCGATAACTTAGAAATTAATGATAACCAATGGCTAAAAAAAACACAAAAATTTAGATCATTTTTTCATTTTGATCCTAAAAATTTAGCCCTAAATGATATTCTAAGAAAAAATATATGAATTTAGCAAAGATAAATTTCAAAAGAATTAAAGAGAACATGGTAACAGTAAAATATTTTAATTGGTTTAAGGATAAGCAAATTAAAAGAAATATTATTTTTAGCAATTATAAAAGTATTAATGATTTAAGATTGTATGTTCGGAATTTAAATAAAAATAGAGATTATCTATATGGAATTTTTTTTGAAAATACTCATATAGGAAATATTAAATTTGAAAAACCATTAATTGAAAATAAAAAGGAGCCGGTGTCTTTCATGGGAATTTTGATCGGTAATAAATTATTTAGAGGTAAAGGATATACCCACTTAATAATTGAAAAAGCTATGATCTTTTTTGAAAAAAAATTTTTAATAAAGAAATATAAATTAGGAGTTTCGACAAGAAATTTTTCAGCTATTAATTGCTATAAAAATAGTGGTTTTAGAATTATTAAAAAAGATAGTGAAAGATTTTTAATGGAAAGAAATGCTCAAATATTAAATCTTAGCAAAATCTCATTAGGTACAGCACAAGTAGGGCTTGATTATGGAATTAATAATTCTAAAGGAATGATGAATTCTAAAAATTTAAAAGCAATTATCAATTATAGTAATTTAATGGGAATCAGAAATATAGACACAGCATTTAGTTATGGTGAATCCGAGAGCAAATTAGGAAACGTTGGAGTTAAAAATTTTAAAATAACAAGCAAAGTACCCCACGTATTTTCAAGTCAAAAGAATCATATTAAGAAATTTTTGATGACCTCTCTTAAAAGACTTAAAATAAAAAAATTAGAGTGTTTGATGATACACGATCCGTATACATTAAAAAACAAGGGAAACTTAATGAAAATATTTAATGAAATGTTAAAATTAAAGAGTATTAATTTAATCCAAAAAATTGGAGTATCAATTACAGATTTTTCCGATCTAGATTTTTTAATTAAGAATTCTCCAGTGGATGTGATCCAGGTTCCTTTTAATATTTTAGATCAAAGAATTAAAAAAAAATTTTTTCTAGAAAAATTAGAAAAAAAAAATATCGAAATTGAAGTAAGATCAGTTTTTCTTCAAGGATTATTATTTAAGAAAAAAAGTGATATAAAAAAAATGTTTAAAAAAAGTAAGTATAACTGGGATAAACTAAATTTTTTTTTCAAATACGACAAATTTTCTAAATTTTCATACATGTTAAATTATGTATATGACCAAAAATTTATCAAGAGAATCGTAGTTGGATTTGACGATGTGAGGCAATTAACACAACTGGGAAGAGTTAAAAGATTTGAAAAAAAAATAACGAGAAGATTTAGTTGCAATGATGAAAAAATTTTAAATCCTCATCTTTGGTCTAATCAAATATTATGAAAATAGTAGCAATAATTCCAATTAAAAAAAAATCTAAGCGAGTTAAAGGAAAAAATTTTAAAATTGTAGGAGGCAAACCTCTATACAGACATTTATTGGATAAATTAAAAAAGACCAATTTTAATGAAATTTACATAGATTCAGATAGTAAGGAGATTGAAAATTATTGTAAGAAAAAAGGATATAATTTCATAAAAAGACTTTTACGTTTAGCCAAGGATGATGCAAATGGAAATGATTTATTAAATTATCACAAAAAAGTTATCAAAGCGGATATATATTTTCAGCTTTTTATTACAGCCCCATTATTAAGCGTTAAGACTATTAATAATTGTATAAATATTATGAAAAGAAATAAACATTACGACTCAATTCTTACTGTAGAAAATATATATTCCTGGTTTTGGTTTAACAAGAAACCAGTAAATTATAAGCCTAAAATTTTACCTAGGAGTCAAGATGCACAACCTGTTTTAAAGGAAACAACTGGTCTATATGGAATTAAAAAAAATGCGCTGAAAAGAGAAAAATGTAGAATTGGAAAAAATCCTCATTTTTATCATGTTAATGATAAAGAAGCGTTAGATCTTGACACGTCTCGAGATTTTAAAATATTAAAAATTTACTTAAAAAAATAAATTCATGAAAATTTTTCTCTTGCAAGAATCAAGTGATATTAATTATTATAAAAATGTTAAAAATTTTAAAGATACTTTAGTACTACCGCTTTCACTGTCAAGCTTAGTTCAGTGTCATAGAAATAATTTTAAGTATATAAATCCCATAGGTTTTATTGGACAGAAATTTCATAAAAAAAATTTATTAGATAGTGAAAAATTTAAAAAAAACATCATTTTCAAATCTAAATTAAAAAAATTTCTTAAAGAAGAAATTATTTTTTACTTAAGCTCCAGATTTAACAGCGTTGTTTTTTTAAGAGATTTATTAATTTCAATTGAAAAAAAATATAAGATTAATAAAATTTATATACCAAATAAGATCTACGACCAACACGAAATAGATACCTTTTTTTTGAATGAAATATTTGAATACTATTTAACAAAATATGATGTAATAAAAATAAATATCACTTCTAATATTGTAAAAGAAGAAAAAAAAAAATTATTTACATATTCCATTAAAAATAAAATAAACAATAATAAGCAAAATATTTTACTCAATGATTTGGGTTATAATTTCAAAAGAATTATTTATTTAAAAATATTTAAAAAAATAAATATTTATTTTCTTAATGAAAATAAAATAAACAAAATAAAATATTTAGTTATGAATATACTAAAAATATATCCCATTAATTTAGAAAAAAGAAAAAAAAAAATCTTAAAATATAAATATTATGCAAAAATAAATAAAAATCTTTTGGGTAAAAATTTTTCTAAATTATTCTCCATTTTTCTGAAAAAATTAAATTTTCATTTTGAAGATTATAATGAAAAAGCAAAAACAATCAAAAATTTTTTTTTAAAAAATAAATTTAAATTGATAATTGTAAATTCCTTAAGAGAAACCGCAAGGCTTATACTTGAAGCAAAGGGTGAAAAACAAAAATTATTAAATGTTCCACACGGAACAGTCTCTGAGAGTTTTACTAGATATGATAAAATTTATAAAGATAATATTGCAAATTCAGTTGTTTCGAGAAAATCAGATTACGTGGCAGCGCAGAGTAAAATTAGTGAAAAATATTTTTTGAAAAATAAATATAACAAAACCAAAATTATTAAAGGCAATTTAATTTTTTCTGAGGTAAAACAGAAGAGTAAAAATTTTATTCTTTATGCCGTAACAACTAAACAATTCTATAACATGCATTTTTTGGGTGTTGAAATGTATTATGAATTATTTGAAAATTTGAAATATTTAAACAAGATCTCAAAAGATAATAATTTCAAAATTGTTGTTAAGCTTCATCCTTCCGAGTCAAATAATGCCAAAGATTTATCAAAAATATTTCCAAATTTACACTTTTCAAATTTAAGTTTAGAAAAACTTTTGAGAAAAAGTTTTGTGACGTTAAGTTTTTCTTCAACTGTAATTGAGGACTCTTTAAATAGCAGAATACCAGTAATTTTATTTGATAGATGGAATAGATATAAACATTGTAATGTGCCAAATTCTGATGCTAAAAAATTTCCCATATTTTATGCAAGCGACAAAAATAAATTATTAAACTGTATCAAAAAAGTTAAAAAAGCATCAGATTTTGATTTTAAAGATATAATTTTTCTTGAAGGTTTTAAAAAAAACTTGGAAAAACAAATATTAAATCTAATTTAATTCTAATATGAAAGTTTTAGTTATTGGTGGTTCAGGATTTCTTGGTTCAAGAGTTAGTGATTTCTTAAGCAGAAGAGGTTACAAAGTTACGATATTTGATAAAAAGAAATCATATTGGATTAGTAAAAATCAAAATTTTATTAAGAGTGATATTTCTGACACTAATTCTCTAAGAAAAGCAATAAAAGGTAAAAGTTTTGTTTATAATTTTGCTGCTATTTCTGACATTGATGAAGCAAATAGAAAACTACTTCAGACAGCATATACTAATATTTTATGTAATCTGAAAATTTTAAAAATTTGTAAAGATCATAAAGTTAAAAGATTTATATTTGCCAGCACTGTTTATGTACACAGTAGTCAAGGAGGCTATTATAAAGTTAGCAAACAATCAGCAGAACTTTTTACTGAAGAATTTTGCAAAAAAAATAATTTAGACTATACAATACTCCGATATGGATCAATTTATGGACCAAGAGCAAGCAAAAATAATGGAATAAATAAAATTCTTAATAATGCTTTGAGTCGAAGAAAATTAGAATATGGCGGCTCTTCTAAAGCCCAAAGGAAATTTATACACATTGATGATGCATCAAGTTTAAGTGTAGATATTTTAAATAAAAAATATGCGAATAGCAATGTGCTTATAACCGGAAATAAAAGATATAAATTAAAAAATGTGCTTTTGATAATTAAGAAAAAGATTAAATTAAAATCAAAAATTAAATTTAGAAATATTAGAAATCAAACACATTACAACATTACACCCTACTCATATGAGCCTTCAAAAGATAAATTGATTAAAAAAAGCAAATTCATTAAATT
>MDTB01155394.1_pt1 | contig 13529 bp, 10 predicted proteins | sample 811161 | NCBI WGS metagenome assembly MDTB01 (sample SAMN05326650, study PRJNA326480) | marine metagenome | isolation source: seawater | place: Mediterranean Sea | collected 2009
AAATTTCATGTGAGAATTATCACAATATATATATTATTTATACCTCAAAAGCCCTTGCATTTTACTGCAAGGGCTTTTGTTTAAATAAATATCTGAGCAGAAGTAACTATTTAATTACTTCATTAACATCATTTTCTGAACAGCTACATTAGATCCAGCCTCAACCTTAACAAAATACATTCCACTTGCCATATTTGAAGCATCCCAAGTCAGTGTATGATATCCTGCATTCATATGGCCGCTTGCGAGTGTTGCTACAACCTGACCTACTACATTATATATTTTGACACTAACACTTCCACTGCTATCTAGGCTTAAATCTAGGCTTGTAGTTGGGTTAAATGGGTTAGGATAAGCTGCGCTAAGAGCAAACTCTTCAGGAGCCATGAATGAACTTATATCACCTACTACCACAACCATATCATCAAGTGAAGTGGATGGTACATCGATAGATGATATCTCCTTAAGATTAAATGCTTCTCCCTTAACAACTAAATGAAGATCAGATTCAATCTCATTAGTCATATCCCATGACAATGTAACATCACCTGGAACGTTATATGCGTCAGCTGATATATTCCATGCTTGGAAATCATCTAAGTCACTTATTGGACGAACATCGCTAGAGAAGTATGGAGATTCAACCATGATACCACGGCTATCTGAAACTCCAATCCAATCAAACCTATCAATGTGCATATCAATAAAATCAGGTCTCATTGGATTAGGATGATCCATTTCATCTTCTCCATAAACAAAGTTTTTGTTTGCATCTTCTTTTAATGTAATTGTTACAAAGTCACCGCCAGCATCACCTAATGCATCTGATGCATGTAAGTTAAGAGACCAATCATTATTATCAACAACTTCACGAGAACTGTAATTGTTTAAATGTGGCGTAAAATGAACCTGAAGATCTCTTGTAGTGTGAATCCAGTACCCACCAAAAGGATTTAGGTTAGGAACATTTTGATGAGAGTCAATAATCCATGACTTAATTTCGTCTTGAACCCATCCAGCATCATTAGCCATCTCCCATGAAAGAACTTCACCTTCAAACTCAACTGTTAATAAGTCTTTATCAACTGTTGTAATTAATGGATTTGAAGTAAGAGTCCAGCCATATGACAGATCTAAAGAAGCTAAATGCCCGTTATCTGGATCTCCAGTAACAGGGTCACCATGAATAAACATGTCATTTGGACCAGATAATGCTAAATAATAACCCTGACCAAGATTTAACTGTAAAGTAGATATGTCATAGTTACCTGCCTGGTCATAAGCAATCCAGTTCGCTCCGAAGTTTCCAAAACACTCAGAAAGATTTACTTCCATTGCAGACTCATATGGAACTAAAGGAGAGCCAAACATATGCCATCCACCATTTAGATAACCTTTTGTCTGAGTGTGTGCAGCAAGAGTAAAACTATCATCACTTTCATCAAGTTTTGTTTCCTTATTTCCTGCTGAATTAGCACTATCAGGAACATTAATATCGTCTTCATTAAGAACACCAGTAGAATGCATATCATCGCCTACTACATCATTATAGTTACCTATATCTGTAACTTCAATCATAACTTTTGCACCATAATATCTCTCAACTCCCTCCGAACGAATTTGAGTTGAATTTGACCAAGAAGCTGATACCCCATCAGCGTCTGGTTCAGTTACGGTTAAAAGATCTGGCTCTTGTAATTCTTCAACATATTCTCCTGATTCTTCATCAAGGAAAAATACATCAATGTTTGAAATAAATTGATTACTTGTTGTAAGCATATCAACATTATAAAGATCACCTACAGATGCGATCTCAGCTCCATTTGGATTTAGAACTGAAACAGTTGGGCGATCGTGAGTTCTTTGAGATACGCCTGATAAATCACCCAATCTATCATCACTATTATACGCCTTAACAGTAAACTCATAATCAGTCTCAGCGTTTAGTTGTGGTTCAAGGTGAGTAAATGTCTCTCCTAATACATCATTAGGATTATCATATGTACCTCTTAGTTGAGGTTCGCCCCCATCTACAGACATATATACTTCAAAAGTTTCAGTATTTGCATATGGAAACAATTCAGCTACTTCAGATGAAGCAGGGTCCCAAATCAATACACCATCATCATTAACAAAATCATCTAAGTCCCACTCTCCTTCTTCCCACGCAATCTCAATATGCTTAAAGGCTTGAGGAACATTAGTTACCCTAACATTCTGAGCAGGAAAAGCTGCAGGCTCTAAATACACAGAAACAACCATTGAACTGGATTCTGATGCTCCATAAGGGTCTGTAGCTGTTAAGGTAAATGTATGTTCGCCTTCAGTAAGACCTTGAATATTTGAAAGGAAATCATATAAGCTGATTTCATTCCAATGAAAATTAGTACCATCATCAAAATAGTCACCAGTATTAGATGCCTGAGAATCAACTGTGGTTGACGGTATATCTACAATATCACCATCATAACTATAGCTCCATGAGTATAGAAGAGGATCATGATCTGTATCACCAACTTCATGGTTAGACATTTCTATGTCTTTATAATCTTCTTCATAATTCATATACCATTCTTGATCAATACCTGCATCAGAAGTTGGTACTGCATTCCTTTCAGCAGAAACGCCAATCACATAACTTACAAAGTCAGAATCACCATAGTTATCTTCAATATGTAGGTTTAGGATATACACATCAGCGGGTAATTGCAATGACTGAAGCGCACTAGTTCCTAAATCTTCAGGATCAGGACCATCAGCGATAGCATCACCATAGTTGGTTTCGTAGTAAATCTCTTCACCACCAACATTGAAAATTGGCTCTCCAAAATCATATAGGCCATTGTCATTTAAATCTACATAAGTAAATCCTGCGGCCGCACCAGTAATCAAAGACCACTGATAAAAGATATCATCAGCAACCTCTTCACCTGCTGTATCAGGTAAATCTCCAGCATCAGCATCAGTCGATGTACCATCAAAATGTAAATCAGCTAAATCAGTTTCAGGATTTGCATCATGAGGAACATACCAAATTTGATCTAAACCATCATAATCATTTGTATCATTCGTATCATCAGATAAGAAATCATCAAATGTTAAAATTGATAAATCGTTACCACCTAATCTTAAATCAAGCGCAGCTGGAGCAACAGGATCGTGATTTGGCTCATCATCAATATGAACTGTAATCTCTTGATCATGCATGTGAGTTCCAACTCCATCTGCTTCTCCATTAGCAAGATCTGAAGCTCCATTTAATTTAGTTGGGTAATCAGTCTCAACATGAAGATTCAACGTAATGCTTTTAGTATCACCATCATGGATGTTTGCTATATCAAAACTCACATCTGAGGTTGTCGCTCCAAATAATTGAACAATCTCACCTGCAACTTGTGACCACAGATATCTACCTGATGATGTTCCAAACTGATCTGTTTCAACATCACCAGCAAGGTTTACATCGCCATCATTCGAACCTGAGCCATCAGCATGAATATTTACAGTATTAGCATCAGGAGATCCATTGTGAGTAATCTCATAATGACCTGGGCCAATATTTGTACCATTAAGTGTTTCAACATGTTCTGTCACAGATACTGGATCTATATTATCATCTGTTGTTGCGCTTGTATCAGATTGCCTACCAGCTACATCAGTATGAGTTCCATCATGATGACTAACTCTATGACCGTCAGTAGACTCTCCTGCTTCATTATTACCAGTTACTGTGTATCCATAAGTTGATTCCCATAGAAGGCCGTAACCTACATTACCTTCCATGTCTTCCTGGTCATTATAGTCGGTATTTTCTTGAGCATCACTAATTAATGCGCTTAATTCGGTTGGGTTTAATGGACCACCATCTCTGTATACATTAAAAGATTTTGCCGAATATCTACCTGCAATATTTTGAATATCATCAGTATCAGAATCCCAGTCAAGATCTATCTGTAAATGTCCACCATCAGAAGCTAAATTAGATGGAGCCTGAGGTACAATATTACCTATAGTAATCTTAATCATTTTTTCTTCATTCTCAGATAACCAGAAATCAATTTTTGTACCTTCTTCAATAAGATAATGAACTCCATCAACTTCAGCATAGGTATGAACATTTGCCGGAATTGGCACATCAGCTCCATTTAAAGCATGCTGAGTTGAAAATTCTTCAAATGTTAAAGATGATTCTCCAGCCATATCCGAAACGACGAGTACTTCAAATTCAGCTAAGTTACATTCTAAATTTGTTACATCCTGTCCATCGCAAGATGGGAGATTTTCTGGACTTTCACTTCTAACATCTTGAGTAAATAAGTCACCGTATACATTGCTCCATTCTGGATGTGAAAAATATACTTCTATATAGTTTTGACTTGCACCTAGTGGTGGTTGTGGAATATCTAGACTGGGGTTAAATCCATTTGAAGCTGTAGCGGAAAAACCTAAGTAGTTATGCTCTGATTCTGCATCAAAAAATCCCCAACCATCAATGTTACCAGTCATTTGCCAACCCCAAGTTATTCCAACAGATTCAGTTGGTGTTGCGCAAGCAATATTTGAAGGATCTGAACTTATTATCTCACCTAAATAATCTATATATTTATTTGCAATTACAGTAAAACAATACTCAACGCCTGGAGAAAGACCTAATACCTGTGTTGAGCTTGAACCTGTAGATGCAACCATTACTCCATCTAAAAATACATCATATGAATCAGCATCTACTGCATCCCATGACAAAATCACTCTAGCTGGACCACTTTCAGCAGTAACATTTCCTGGAGCATCCACAGTAAATTCACATGATCCATCATCAATTAAATTTCCAGCATCATAGTTATCAGCATCACCATCAGTACAGCCAGTACATGCCGAATTATCACCATCATCTCCATTAACATCGCAATCGCCACAAGCGTCAAATTCGCCTGGACCGCCACATTCACCGGCACAGTCAAACTCTAGTGTTGAGCCACATGTCTCATCACAACCAGAAGGTCCGGGTTCGAAACAGCCACAACCAAGGTCATCAGCATTTCCACCTCCACAAACTCCACAGTCATCTATTACAGCTGAACCACCACACTCACCCGCACAATCAGCAAATAGACAAGAATCATTTGTAGTTATTGTACCACCAGTAGTCTGATAAGCAGTGTCATCGTTAAACTCAGTAACAACCAGCCAATGATCACCTGCAAAAGTACAAGAAGAAGTATCAGAACATCCAAGAACATTAGTTCCTGTAGCTGGTCCTGAACTAATATATATAGCATTGTTCGAGAAACCACCATCAGAAGTTCCTCCATCAAATACTGCTGCAGATAAATCTAATGCCATTACACCACTTTGTGTGGTTGGTGTAGTTTCATCGCCTGAAGATGCATCAAAAATTCTAAATGTTGGGACATCACTACTTTGAAGATAATTTCCAGAATAATCTGAACCGTCATCTCCAACAGTTGGGACAGTAACATAGCCGTTATTTGCAACGGCTTGAGTCCAACCGACACAAACTCCATCAGCAGTAAAAGCACCAATAACATCTGCTTCCTCAACAGGCTCACCATCAATCCTTAAATCAGTATTGACATCAAACATGTAGAAACTCTGCAAGGTAGTCTGTTTGTAATTCCAGCCAGTCTCTTCAGAATAAACACCAGGAAAAATAAATCCTAGTACTATGCTAAGTGTTAATAAACGTTTCATTTCTTGTACCTCCTCCAGTAGGTTTTTAAAATCACAAATATAATTTTTTTTATTTAAAGCAATAAACTGAATTACAAATAAATAATTCTATGTACAAAAATAAGGACCACGAAAATATAAAACTTTGACGCAGGTCACTTTTTATTGACTAAATTTCCATTTTTTACTAAATAGTGTGGCGCAAATTTATAATGGCACACTATATCATCCGTTTTGATTTTAGACATTTTAAACTAAAAATGCAAGTATTTTTATGCTTACAAAACAATAAAAACACCAATATTTAAGGATTTCAGTTTTAATGAAATAAAAGAAATTAGTAAAACAGTATTTACTAATAAAATAGGGGTAAATTTTATTTTAAATATTTGAAGAATTCACTATCTGTCGATAAGATAATTCTTGAAGAGGAGTCAAAAACATTTTCATAGGCATCTAATGTTTTTAAGAACTCATAAAATTCTACTGCGTCATTATTAATTTTACCTTTTGAATCTCTTTGTTCGTAAGCTTCAGAATATCTTTCTATAGCATAAGCATCAGCATCGCCTCTAATTTTTTGAGACTTCATATATGCTTCAGATAAAATTTTCTTCTCATCTCTAATTTGTTCACCTAGTCGAGTCTGCTTTCTTCCTTGACCCTGACCTCTATACTCTTCAGCTATCATATTTTGTTCTGAAATCATTCTGTTAAATAGCTTTGATTGGACCTGTTTATTGTAGTCAATTCTTTTTAACTGGACATCTAAAACTTCTAGGCCCATTTTCAAATCAGCGAGCTTGAGAGTTACATTATCTAGGATATTTTGTACTATTTCAGACCTAGCACCAGTATTTACTGTCGTAGGTTCAGCCTCATAAGTTTCCATAGACCTGCCCGATGATCGAATTATTTCCTCCATATTTCTATTTGAAATCTCATCTCTGACAATACCATCAATTACGTCATCAAGACGAGACTGAGCATTTCTTTCATTTTTTGCAGCTTTAAAAAAAATAAGTGGATCAGATATTCTCCAACGAGCAAAAGTATCTATAAATATGTATTTATCATCTTTAGTTGGGATTTCATTAGCAGCGCCATCCCATTCTAATATTCTTTTATCAAACATAATCACTTTTTGAATGAATGGAATTTTAAATTTTAGCCCTGCATCAACTATTGGCTCACCCACTGGTTTCCCGAATTGAGTCACAATAGCTTGCTGAGCTTCATTTGTGATAAATATGCTGTTAAAAAATATAACGACAAAAACTGCTAAAAATGACGGAAAGAACTTTTTCATTTTTCTTGACCCCCATTTTTATCAACGTTTAAAAATGGAAGCACACCCTCAATCTTAGTATCTATGACTATTTTATCTGAAACATTAGACAACACAGTTTCCATTTTTTCCAAGAAAAGCCTTGTCCTAGTAATGTCTTTATGTTTTCTATAATTTTTAAAAACAGCTTCAAATAAAGCCGCATCACCATCAGCTTCATTTGTTCTTTCCTGGAAATAACCCTCCGCTTCATTTATCATTTTTTGAGCTATGCCCTTTGCTGTAAATATTTTTTTATTATATTCTTGGTTTGCTTCATTGACCAATGTTTCCTCTTCCTGTTTTGCCCTATTCACTTCATTGAAAGAATCTGCTACAGGCGCGGGAGGAACTACTCCCTGAAGTTGAACCATTTGAATTTGAATACCCGTTTCGTAACTATCTAAGACTTTTTGCATATGCTCTTTAGATAAATTAGCGATGGATGTACGTTCTTTTTGAACAACTTCTTTAAATGATCTATCACCAATCATCAATCGCATTGTAGCCTCAGAAACATCTCTTATTGTACTTTCTACATTTTTTACTTTAAACAAATATTTTTCAGGCTCACTTATTTTATATTGGACAACCCAATGAACTTCAGCAATCTTGAGATCTCCGGTCAACATCCAGGACTCATTTTCATATCCACGCTGAGAATAGCTCGTCCTTACTCCAGGACTATTAGTCCTAAAGCCAAACTCTTCCTTATACTGATAATCAACTTTGATTTTATAGACCCTGTCAACAAATGGAATTTTAAAATGCAATCCTGGGCCAACTGTATCTGAATATTTTCCGAATCTTAAAATAACAGCTTCTTCATTTGCCTCTACCTGATAAAAGCAAAAGTATGCAATAAGAATTAATGCACCTGTTATAATAGGTAGCTTCAATTTATTAAAATCTATTTCTGGCATTTTTATATCTTTCATTTGATCAGAATCCATATACAAATTTAAAAAATTAAACACATACAAAAGTATATATTTTTTATATCTTTGATATTTTTTTACAAATCAACAAATTTAACTATGAAGGAAACAATTTATTTTATGGTTTTAGTTTCTATAGGCTCTTTAGGATTATTTCTAGCCTGGAAACGGACTGGCAATTATGATGTAGATTTTTTTATTAAAATAATAGGATGGATAATGCTTGGATTCTCTATTTATGGCATTATTGATTTAACCCAATGGATAACAAAATAAATGAATATTTATATAGAGTTTTGTATAAAATGAAACTACGGCCCAGAGTTTGAACGTGTTTCAAATATTATTAAAAAATATAATTCAGAAATTAAAATTGAATCTAACACCTCATATCCTCGAAGTGGAGCGTTCGAAGTTACAATTAATGATAATCTTGTTTTTTCAAAATTATCTACAAGAAGATTTCCAAATGAAGATGAAATTAAGTATTGGATAAAAACTTGAACTTTTTTTATAATATAAAAGGTCAAGGCTCAAATCTCCTTTTGAAAATTGGTACAGCATTAATTTTTATTGGTTTGCTCATTCTATTATTAAAAGAAATTATAATTCTTATTTTAGCTTCAATATTCATAGCTTTGGGAATTTTTCTTATAACTACTTCATTTAGAATAAGATAAACCTTCATCCTTTATCTTATCTTATTGCTATCTAAAATAAAATCTATTAACTTAAACTGAGATTTGACTTTAGTCACAAGAAGCAAATTAAAAAAATAGTAAATTTTTAAGGATGAAAACTTTCAAATATATATTAATTATAAAACTAAGTGTATTCTACATTTCATTAATTCATGCAGAATCATGGGAGCTTAATGTAAATATAGAAAACATATATAACACATCAACTCCTGGAGATTGGATAACTTTAGGCACTTGTGATGGATGTAATGATAATTTTCAATATAGCGAAGATGAGTTTGATACACCAGATGGGCCAATAGACTACACTGATATACAATTTACAAATTATAATTGGATCGGTACCATCGATTCAAATGGAATTGTATGCGAATATGCTCACTTTGCATCTGATCGTAAATCGGCTCGCCCTCCTAGTGATTTACTCGTATGGAATATTACTGGAGTATGCGCAGACGCTGTAGATGAAACCACTCAAACTGCACAACTAAATTGGGCAGTAGATAGTCTTGATCAAGACTATGAGATATATATTTATGTTGGCGAAGAAGGTGTTAACATGAGGTATTCAACCGGGGTAAATATTAACTGTGATGAAATGGGATCAAATTATGAGCTAATTGATGGCGAATGGATAAGTACAACTAATATAAAAATTTTAATGGGAGGATGTGCAAGTACAGGCTTACAAACTTTTTATTGGGATGCAGATGGAGATGGGCTAGGGTCTAATCTTTTCGGTGAATATTGCAACGGATTCCAACCTAATGGATGGGTTTATAATAATGATGATGTTGATGATGAAATTTATTGCGAATCAAATAATTTTGATTCTTGCTGGACTTGTGACGGTGAAAATTCTGAGATAGACTGTAATCAGGTTTGCGCTCCAAACACTCCAGTTGGACAAGTGCATATAAATGAAGGGCTAATATATGGTGCATTCATTGACGATTGTGGAATATGCTCTGAAGGTAGTGCAGATCATATTGCAAATAGTGATCAAGATTGTAATGGTGATTGCTTTGGAGAAGCCTTTACAGATGATTGTGGTATATGTTCAGATGGAAACTCTGGACATGCAGAAAATAGCAATCAAGATTGTGCTGGGATTTGTTTTGGTGATGGATTTTATGATGCATGTGAGGTTTGTAATGGATATAATTTATCTTGTCTTGATCAAATTTTTGGATACGGACCAACTGATTTTTATGCCCATCTAGATACAGATTTAAATCAAACTGAACTAACATGGAATTATAATAATATCCATCCCGAAGTCATTGGTTATCAAATTTGGGATTATAGTAATAATTCATACAATATGATTCAACAGATTAATTCAACTGATATTTTGACATATACATTAGATGGAACTTCAGTTGACACATTATGCATTAATGTATTCGATCAATATGATAACCAAAGTGAAAAAAAATGTACTCAAACTTCAGAATTTGACAATTTTATTTTTGAATTTAATGATGGCTCTGGATCCTATTTAATGAGTTTCCCTTATTTACCGAATGATGATAGTAGTCTAGAGACTATTTTTTCTCCAATACAAGATTATCTATCTGGAATCACAAGTGAAGGAAGTGCAGCAATTAATGATCAAACTTTAGGTTGGATAGGAGCTCTTTCTACTGATGGGATTGAACGCAAAAATGCATATTGGATTAAAGTTGACATTGAAGATGATGGGGTAGATTTTACATTGTCTGTGGCAGGCTTACCCACTGACCCAAATACAATTTATAATCTACATGAATTTGCAAATTTAATTTCATATATTGGTCCAGATTCAATGCTAGTCTCTGATGCACTGCCTGATGAGGTTGAAGAACATATTGAAGGAATAATTACCCAAGGAAGGGCTACTCAAATAGATCCCAATTTAGGTTTTTGGGTAGGCAGTCTAGATCGATTTTATTTAGGTGAGGGATACTGGATAAAAATAAAAGAAAATATTGATATTGATATGTCATGGAACTCTGAGATCAGTCGTTCATCAATAAATACATCAAATGTTAAAAATTTGAATCGCGAAAATCCTTTTAAATTCAATCAATCAATGTTTCAGTCTTTTTATTTTTTAGATGATATTGAGATAAGCACATTCAATCTAGATAAAAATGATATTATAGTTTCTTACTGCAACGATGTCATTGTAGGTTCAAGATATTATAATGGTATTCATACCGATATACCAGCAATGGGTCGCAATAAAGATAATCCAGAATATTGTGATGAGAATAGTATTCCAAACTTTAAAGTTTATGATTATGAAACTGATCGGTTAATTGAAATGTATTCAACAGATATCCCTAATTGGTCGAATCTAGGAATCAATAATATCTCATTAATAGAACTTAGTTCAGAGCATACCCCGGTGTCAAGTGATATAATTAATATATATCCCAACCCATTCAACCCAAGTACCCATGTTCAATTTAAATTAGACCAATCACAAAATATTAAAATTTCAATTTTTAACATTAATGGTGAATTAATTGATGTTATTTTAAATCAAACATATGAGGCTGGATATCATTCAATAAAATGGATGCCAAGTGATATTTCAAGTGGCTTATATATTGTATCAATTCAAGCAAATAATAGTATATACAATCACAAAGTACTTTTCTTAAAATAAATCTTAAATGGAGAACACAGATATGATCATCTCAACAACAGAAAATATACCAGGCAAAGAAATACTGGAAACACTTGGAATAGCCAGAGGCAGTACAGTAAGGGCTAAGAATATTGGTAAAGATATTTTTGCAGGCTTCAAGAATATAGTTGGGGGTGAAATTCATGAATATACAAAGCTTCAAGCAGATTCAAGAGAGGAGGCAATTCAAAGAATGGTCGATGACGCTGAGAAATTAGATGCAGATGCTATAGTTGGCGTTAGATTAACCACCTCAATGGTTACTCAAGGTGCTGCTGAAATTCTTGCATATGGAACAGCGGTAAAATTGGGATGAGTATTAGAGCAATTATTCTACTAATAAGCCTATTAGTTATAGTCTATCTCATATTCCAAAGGATCAGTTCTAAAAAAAATGAATCATTTGAAGATCGAGATAATTAAAAAGATTATCTAGCATATTTCTCATTAAGTTTATCATACTCAATTATTAATTCTAGCTTTTCATTTAGTGATAGATCTGCCTTTTTGATTTCTTTATCCCATTTATCAATCCATGAAGATGCTCTTTTTGTTATGCTTTCTATTTTCGAAATATCTTCAATGTTGTCAGAATCAATAATCAAATGATAGTCGTGAATAATCATACTATACTCATTAAACATTTCTAGAAATACCGGATTAGTAATTTCAGATTCTAACTGAACGTTTAAATCACTTTTAGAGTCTGAGCATGAGACAAAAAATGTAAAAGCTATAATTATAAGTCTCATTATCTATTTAGCAAGAGAACCCATGGGGTCCCAAGGTTCTAAAGCAACTGGCTCACGGTCAAAAATTTCTAGAATGTGCTTAGGAAGATATTTTTTATCTACAACAACTTCATAATTAAATTCATCAAACCATTTATCACTCATCTGATAATAGCCCTTGTCTCCACCTTTGGTTCCCCAGCTATTCTCAACTCTCCATTTTGTAGATTTACCTTTAAACATATCAACTCCTGTAAACAGCATCGCATGAGTCATAAGACTATCTCCATATTCAAGCCTCTTACCTTTATCCATTAAGAATTTAGTATCAAATAGTGACTCATAATCATACAAATCAACATCCATAATACCTAAATCACGATGAAACATTTTTCCTACATCACATCCGAACCATACTGCTTCATTATTCTTTAGAGATTTAATAGCAGCTCTTTTCATATCTTCAATGTCGACATTAACATAGTTTATGATTTGTCCACCAACAACATTTCCAAGATAGCTAACTGTATATAACTCATTCATTTTTTTATTAGACATCGGTGCATGTATAAGACATAGTTTATCTTTTAATTTAACACCTACTTTTTTATAGAATTCGATAGGAGTTAAATCATTTAATCTTACTAATTTTTTATTTTTATCTTTTGCTTGCCAACTAAATGTTTCTGGTGGATTTCCAAGACACCTGCATAACATTGAATATATTGTTGATAGCATTTCTTCTTTTGTTTTTCTAAGTTCACTTAATTTTGCACCCTTAGCATTCATCTCACGCAAGGTCCATCCAAATTCTCTTAGCTTTCGAGTTATAAATCGATTCATTAGGGCAGATTGACTACTTTGATAGCTCTCAGGCATAACGGATTGAGGTAAGACTCCATATTTTTCTATCAAATTAACGAACATATCCCATTGACCACCATCTTGAATAGGACTACTTAACAAATACATCATCAATCTACTGTCATAGGCTTCATCAAATGTATTTAATATGTTCTCGAGAAAGTAATTCGACTTTTCAATCTTATCGCAAAACATGAAATAGTTTTGAGAAAACTCAAAATCTTTTAGATTATATTTTTCTGATAAAGATATTCTCATCAAATTTAATCCAGCAAAACCCCAACATCTACCAGAGGCTTTTTGATGAGTTACTTTTTCCATTTCAGTAGATATAACATCTGAATAAGTATGATCAAGCAATCTAAATCCATCCCAATCCATAGCAACATCATTAATATTACTCCGAACCAAGGCGTTTCTTGTTATGTGACTTGTAGTAGAAGATTTAAACTTTTTAGTAAATTTATTAATATTTGTTTTTGATATAGAATCCCTCATCAAATTCTCCTTTAATTGATAGTGTACCCTCGACAGGATTCGAACCTGTAACCGCTGGGGCCGAAACCCAGTGCTCTATCCAGTTGAGCCACGAGGGCGATG
>MDTB01206565.1_pt1 | contig 13528 bp, 12 predicted proteins | sample 811161 | NCBI WGS metagenome assembly MDTB01 (sample SAMN05326650, study PRJNA326480) | marine metagenome | isolation source: seawater | place: Mediterranean Sea | collected 2009
AATATAATTATTTATTTAATAATATATAATATGACTGAAAAAACTGATATATCTTTAAATAACGATGTAGCTTCAAATGATGCATCTTTTAATGAGTATTTTATAAATAATCCAAAATTTAAATTAATGGGAAATTTTACAATTAATATTCAGGTTAAAGACTCAGAGACACAAAATACTTATCCATTTTATCTCTATACTCGTGAAATGTACGAGTTAAAATCTAAATCAGATAACTTTGATACTAGACCAGTAGATGCATCAAGAAATACCATGTTTTATGTTCCTATTTATAGTAAAATTTATGATTTTTCAAATAATAAATATAGTGCTTTAGAACCATTTAAAGATTTTATAGTTCCTCCAATGACTGATACTAGTTATAATAAATTAAATGCTTTAGAAAAAATTAATTATAAACTTAATTTACTTAAAAATCAAAATGACACAAAACAATTAACAAATAAATTTATGGATAAAAAAGCTCCTGAAACCTATAAATTACAGTTTACTAAAAACGAATATAATTACTATAAACAAGACTTATTTACTTTATACAAGTCTGATATGAGCTACTGTAATATTAAACCTTTTAAAAATAAAGAATATACTGTAGAATATAATGCATTAGGCGTTATTAATGAACTTATAATTAATAATAAAAATGCTACATTTTTATATAAATCTAATAATAAAGATAAATGGGAACCACATTATATTAAAGATATTAAATTTGTTTGTGACGCATCATGTATAGAATATAGCCATGAAATGCCTACAGATATTACTACTAATAAAAATAAAGATATATTAAGAACTGCAAAAACTCAGCAAAAAAATTTTATTCAAGAACAAAATAAAAAGAAACTTTCAAATGCATTAGATGATAAAGAAAAGGCTCAAATTATAAGTAATAGTGAAATTAAAGCTGAAATATTAGATGAATATTATACTATTGTAAATAACTTTTTATTTTCTACTGATTCTAATACAAAATATACATTACCAGAAGATTGCACTAACCAACTTTTTACAATAGCTAATCAATCAACTTTTAAAACAGGTAAACTATTTTTTGTTAATATATCAAACTTTAAAAACGAGTTTAATGAAATCAAGAATTTATCATATGATCAGATGGGTATGGATTTAAGTTTTCAACAAATTGTTTGTAAAAATAACCGTAGTTTTATTCAAACTTTAGATAGTATGTTAGAAATGGAAAATAATAAATATGTAGAAAGATATACAAAATTAAATGAAACTAAAAATATTTCTGTAAAAGAGAGAGAAAAAAATCAAGAATTTATTAATGCATTTGAATTTCCAGTATTAAAATATAATGTAATAAAAATATTAAAAACAACTCTTTGTATAAGTAAAGCAAAAAAAAATAATATAAAATATAATAGTTATAAATTTACTATAGTAGTTAATGATAAAGATTTAATTCCACTTCCAGAAATTAGCACATTTAAAAAATTGTTCACTAAAGATGGTTTTAATCAATTTAAATTACAATGTTCTACTAAAAAAAATGAAACATACAGTAAATCACAAGAAGAATTATTTAAAAAATGTGAAAAATTATGCAAACCATTACCAGGTCAAACTGATTGTTCTTATAATACTTGGTGTAATATATGTAATAACTATATATGGTGCGTTTATGGTAAAGAAATTAAAAATAATTGTACTCCTAATATTGATGTCAGTACTAATGTATCTCCTACTATATCCTTACCTACTATATCCTCTCCTACTACTGGTATAGTATCTGCTACTGGTAATGCATTAAAAACTATTGGAAATAAATTTCTAGATTCATTAACTATTAAAACACCACCACCTGAAATTAGTAATAGTAATTCTTCTGATGTATTAATTTATGGAAATCCTCCAATTTCATCAACCTAAATATTTAAATTTACTAAAAATTCTAATACTAAATCTTCAGGAATTTCATTAAAATCTATTAATGTTTTATTTTTATTATATTTTTCATATGCATTTTCCTCTTTTAATAGCTTATGAAATTCTTCTGGATTATTAAAACATTTAATTGCTGTTTTTGGACCACATCTTTTAAATATTGGCGGAATATCATCACTCTTATCTCCAATTACTATCTTACAAAATAAATCTAATTCTGCATTACCAGACCATTTTTTACTTGTTGTTAAATCTTTATATTGCAAATTAATTATTTTTACCCTATCACAAGCTAATTGTAGGTAATCCATATCGTTTGCTATAATATAAACTAAATTATCAGGATTTTGAGATAAAATATATTTACAAGTTAATGCATTGCAATCGTCTGCTTCCAATTTATTATGATATAGTATAGGTATTTTTAATTCTTCTAATATTTTTTTTCCTAATTCAAAGAATGGACCACCCATAAATGTATCATCATATACTCTATTTTCTTTATATTTTTCATAAAAATTATTTCGCCAAATATCTTGTCTAGGACAATCTAATCCTGCAAGTAATTTATACTCTTTAACTTTTAATTTTTTTGGAATTTCTTTAAGTTTTTCTGTAAATGTTTTTTTAAATTTTTCTACAAATTCTTTATTTTCAATAGGATTACCTAATTCTATTTCTGATTTTGCTAATTTCCACCAAGCAATTAATGCATAATATCTATAAAATATAAAATAACTAGTATCTAACAGTATATATATTTGGGCGCTCATTATAAATAAAAAATATAATTAAATTATTAATCAATTTTATTATATTTTTCAAATAATATCTTTAAAAAAATTTAATTGACTTATTGTACTCTTTATCTCTTGGATTGTGTCTTTAACTAGCTTTTTATACTCTTTATTCATTTCAATATTTAGGTAAATAAGATTTGGATTAAAGTCAATCATTAGAGTAGGCCACTGAAAAAAAATAGATAATAAGTTTACCGTATAGTCACCTTTTATTCCATAAAAAGGGTTTTCTCGTGTTGTAAATGTGTTTACATTATACCAAATATAAGTTTTTGTATTCCATTTTTCTAGCTCTAGAGGAAAAGGCTCCTTAAATATCCATTGATTTGGCATTTTTCCACCGTATGGTCCACTTATTGTAGGGTCTGTTTGGCTTGTATTCGAAAAAAATTGAGCTAGTTCAAAAGTTGATGGATCAATATTATCACCATGCTTCCCTAATGGTCCATGATTTAAACTAATTAAGTTAATAATAGTATCTCGCGGTGGCGGTACCTGCGTCTTATTAAAATATTCAGATAATGTTATTAATAAAGATGAATTATCTGTATATGCACCATCTAATAGTCTATACTTTATAGGAGTTTTAGAGGAATTTAGAACAGGGTCGGTGATTGGCAATGTAAATGGAACTGATAAATTTGTATTTGTATTTGGTAAACATCTTTCTAGTGTATCACAAAATAAATTCCCAAAAAAGCTGTCTTCAGGATCTAAAATTCCCTCAATTATACCTGGACCATCAATTCCTCCGAGTGCTGCAGAACATGCTGCAGTAACTTGTTGGATACTATCAGCCTTAATATCAGATATATTAAAAGACTTTCCAATATTTAATCCTTGGCCCCACTCAACCCCACACAGCCCGTACCGAATATCATGTGCTTGTAATTGAAATTCTAAACCCCGCTTATCTGCATATTTAAACTCCGCTTTTTCTCCAAGTAGTCGATCTGATATATCATAATAAACTGGTATAACAAAATCCTGTTTCATAGGTGTATAATCTAAATTTTTAGTCATTACACACTCACTGATAGTTTGCGTACGATCTGGTAGAAATGTATTTATGTTATTATTAAATATACTAAAAGGAAATGATATACCATATAATAAATTCTTATTAAAATTATTATCTAATTCAAATATATCATTAGTATAAGATAATATTACTTCACTAACAAAGGTTTCCCACTCTGCACCTGGAACATTTATAAACTGAGATAAATTTAATAATGCAGTTAAAATTTCTGTAATTAAATTACATGGCTGTAAAGACGCTAAATTTTGCCATTCTCTTTCTTCCAGTGTCTCTACTCGGTTGGAACCCTTATTCATGTCTCGAATCTTATTAACATAATTATTATTCCATGTTTCAACAAAAGTTTCTGGTGATGAGGTAATTAAATCAGTTTTAAAAGACTGATTATTATATAATTGTGTAAAAAACCAGGAAGATCCTGAAACTACTCCTATATTTATAAAAGTATTAATAAATTTGTAAAGGTTATCTTCCACATCACCACCCGGAGCTAGTGGATAAATTGCTTTTATAAAACTATAGGCCCCATACATCGCACGAATTCCTCCCCCACTACTTGATAATAAATAAACATTATTTTGAGTTGGTGGTGATGATAATACATTTTCAATTGTTTGTTGATCTAAACAATAACCTAAATGCGGATTACAATGTGTAGGTAATAAACTTCTAATTATTGGTATATTTCTATTTAAATGTTGTGCTGCCATCCAATAATTAACATATTCTTGTTCTTGTTCTCGTGTTTTTAAATTTATTCCATCAGCAGGTGTTCTTGTCATAAAATATTTAACTGATTTAATTTGATTATTTTTATTTATTTCATAAACTTCATTAACTAAATCATTTTGTTTTGCTACAATCATATTATTTGCAGAAAATGGGGTTCCATAAATTTTAATATGATTATTTATTGGACCAGTAGTCCCAATAGATGTTGATAAACCTGCCTTACTATTACCACCTATTTGTTCTAAATTTGTTTTTGTATTTGATATAGTTGTAGCGTAACTTCTTCTACTTGGATGAAATTTACCCATATAATTATAATATAGTTATATTATAATTATAAAATTTTTAAAGATCTAGACTAATAGTATTTTTTTGACTATTTGATTGTTTTCTATTTGATTTTGGTTGTTTTTGAGAAGTTAATTCTTTTAATTCTGAAATACTTACTGTACTTGGATCACGTTCTTCAGGTTGTGCTTGTGGCACATTCACTTGGCGACTTTTCAAACCTGATAATAATTGTGAAATATCACTTGGACCTTTCATTTCTGGTCTTTTTGCTGGTGCTGGTGTCTTTATTTGTTGTGGTCTATCTAATGGAGCTCCAACTTCTTCTATACTAATACCTGCTTGTATTTTTGATGATGTTAAATCAGGTCTATTAGTTGGAGGAGCATATCTTTGACTTTTAGCAGTTTGTGTCTCCATTGGTGGTGGTGGTGAACCCATATTTGGTGGGGGTGGTGCATTATTTCCTGGAACAAAATTATTCATAAAACTTCCAAATCCTGGATTTGTATCACCCATAGAATTTACTGCAGCCTGGGTAAACTGTTGCATTAATTCAGGATTTTGTTTCATAATATCATCCATACCTGGTAATGCAGATTTAAACATAGTATTAGTCATATGGACCATAATAGCTGAACCACCTAATTGAAATAATAATTTTAATTCGGGAGCAAGTTTAGCTTTTGATTTATATTTGTCATGTAATTCTTGAAAAATTTCATCATAATCACTAATATTTTCATTAACTTGTTCTCCCCATCCTTCCATTTTTAAATCAAATGGATCAAATTTACTATTTAAAAACTCTAAACCTGTAACACAAGCCATCAACATTTTTGCTTGAAATTTTACACTATTTGCTTTTTCTCTCTCAGCAATAATCATTTCATATTCGCCTTGCAACTCTTGAAGAGGTGAATCCATAGTATACTTTTTTGTTAGACTTGCACCTTTACGTTCTAAATCTTCAAGTCTTCTTAAATATTTAAATTTCTCTCTTACTAATTCTTCTTTTGTCATTGGAGCTTCATCAGATACAACTGGAATTGGATTAACTTTTCCATAACCATCCCATGTTTTATTTACATTTAAATTACTAGCAGTTTGTGCACCTAAAGTTGCTGAATCACTACCTAAATTTACAGCTTTATTTGTTTCTTCTAAAGTAGGATTATCATCATTTTTATTGGAAATAGAATTAATAGCATTACTAAAAATAGATGATCGTGAATTTTCTATATTTTTTTTTGTAATATCAGTACTTAAGTCATTTAATTCATTTTCTAATTCACTTAATTCACCTAATCCAATATCTGCACTCGAACCCCCTCCTGTTTTTTTCTTTTCATTCATTAATAATTCTATACCTCCACCAAAATTAACTGAAGGTTGTTTTCCTAGTAAAGGCTCATTTGCATTTAAATTAATATTAGTTTTTGTATCACTATCATTTAATTCAATAACAACTGGTTCTAAATCACTCATTATACATGAATAAGAACATATAATTTTAAGTAATACGAATTAAATATTATATTTGTATTTTTTTATTAATTCATTAATATTAATATTATTTTGTGATAAAAACCAAATTCCTTGTAAAAAAGCATCGGCTAAATCATCTCGTTTTTTATGTTTATCAAACATATTAATTATTTTTTCTTTATTAATATTATCCATACTATTTTCTAATAGTAAAGTTCTTGTTATAGTAATACTTATTTTTTTTCTCTCGCTATATGTTGTTTTTTTATTATCAATAAAATTTTTTAATTTATTAGCTGCTGATATATATAATATATTATCTATACCTTTCATAATAAAATATTGAGATATCATTCCTTGAATACAATTCATTCTATTTGCAATTGGACTTATCTGATTTTCAATTAAAATATAATCTATATTTGAAAATATAAATATATCTAATTTATCTAATTGATCTCTTATAGCTTTACCTATATCTATTAAATTTATATTATTACAATTTAATTTATTAATCGGATTTAAAACATTTTTTTCAATATATTCTTTAATCTGATTAGTTATATTAGCTTTTGTATTTTTAATTATATTAATTTCATATTCTTTACATAATGTATTTAAATCATCTATTTTTAATGATTTATATTTAGTTATACTTGATGTAGGTAGCTTATAATTAGAAGAATTTGCATGAGTTTTACAAAAAAAATTATCATCCTTATAAAATTGTGCTAATTTAGTACATGGTTTATAATTTTTTTTATTTTGTGTTAAACAATTGCAATGATATATTTTTTCTTCACAGAGATTTATTACATCCCAAAATTTAATATCAAAACTACTATTATTAGTTTCCAGAACACACATTGCTAAATTTTTTATTCCTACATCAATACTTAGAATTTTCATATATATATATATTTTATAACTTTTAATACTAAAATAATAAAAGTTATTGTGGTATATAATTTACTACTGGTGTATACTTACTAGCTGAGTATACATAGTCTTTCATATATTTATCTTTTAAATCACTATTATCAAATGGGAGAGAATTATCTGTAATTCCTAATATTAAATGTGGGTTTTGAGTTATAGGTTTTGTATCTAATAATGGTTGTATATTACTACAGTCTCCTTTTGCAATATTTTGATTATTACTTATAATAATATCAGCATTTTTTGTTAAAATTAATCTAAAGTCCATATTAGATGTCATATATAAATATAAACTATTTTATTTTTCCTTTAAAAGTTTAATTAATTGTTCTTTCTTCATATTTTTAACATTTTCAGAAGTTTCTTTTGATTCTTGAACTACTAAGTCTCTTAATTCATCTACTTTCATTTTAGTAATATTCGTTTTTTTTGGACCACTATTTTCTAAATTATCTTTTATAAATTCTACTAATTCAGATTTATTTTTTAATTCTTCATTTGAAGTAATTTCTTTAATAGATTCATCATTATCAGAATCACTATCACTATTTACATCTTCATCACTATTATTTTTTGAACTATTTGATAATTCTTTAACTAATTCTGTCATATTTTCTACTTGAATCATTTTAACTGATTCATCAAAATTTAATACTTCTATATTATCTATCGGTTCTGTATTTAATTGTTCTGTATCTAATTCTTCAGTAGTAAGTGTTATTTGTTTAGTATCTTTATCAATATTAATATTATCATTATTGCAGCAATCACTAGATTCGTTATCCGATGATTCATAATCATCACTGTCAGAATCATCTGATACTTCTATTTTACTATTAGACATACTACTTTGTTGCTTAGCAGATTCTACTGCTAATGGTGTTGCTAAACTCTTTTCTAAAGAACTAGGCAAAGCTTGTTGTTTCATAATAAATGATTTTAATACATTACCCTGTTCTATTAAATTTGTCTCTAATACTTTAAATCTACGTAAGCAATAAAACATAATCGCACCAGAAATTAATAATGTCATAGCTAAAGATATAATAAATCCAATTCCTTCTAAACCAAAAAGATTCATTTAATTATGATTTATCTATATTATTTAAATTATAATTTAACGTAATTATAATTTAACGTACATAAAATTAAATATTAATTTTATCTATTATTTCATTCGCACCTTTAATAATAATTTCATCATAATCTAACTCTTTTAACACTTTAATACCACCTTTAATATCGGATATACCTTTTTTTAACTTATAAGTACTATTATTATCTAATATTTTCATTTGTTTATTTGTAATGTTTTTATTTTTTTCTAGTAATTTACATAATGACACATAATGTGTTGTTAAAATATAGTCTAAATTTTTATATTTTGCTATAAAATTTAAAAAGCTATATGCACTTGCAATTGCTTCTGATGGATTTGTTCCTGAATATATTTCATCAAAAATACAAAAATGTCTATCTATAGTATTTGAGTTAGATAAACTATCTAAAATCTCTTTACAACGTCTAGCTTCCGCTTGGAAAAGGCTATCACGTTGTGATGTATCTGGGATATTTATATAAGAATGGATATATCTATATATATTTATGTTTGCTTCTTTATAACAACCTATTCCTATTTGTTGAGATAATATTATATTAAATAAAGTTGTTTTTAATATAGTTGTTTTACCTGCAGCATTAGGACCTGTAATTAATATTTGTTTATCTAATTTATAATCATTTTTAATAGGTTTTTTATTTATTAATGATGCAAAATATGAACCTGAAAAACTTGTTTTATCATTTGTAAATTTACAGAAATTTAATTTTTTATTTAATAGATTATCTTGTATATTCTTAATATTTAATAAATAATATTCCAAATCTATAGAATATTTTAATGCTTCTTTATATTTTATATTAGTATATAATTCATAAAAACATTTTAAAATATTACCTATCTTTGTAATATGTGTAATTTTTAATTTAGATAGTTGAATTTTTTCTAATTCTGATTTAAATGATATTAATTGTAATTTAATATTATTATTTACATCTATAAATTTGTTAAATGATTTATTACAATATTTATTTACATTATCAATATTATTAATTGCTATTCCTATAAAATTACTTATATTAGATAAATTATTTTGAATTTTATATATATTTTTATAGAATGTAATACATGAATGGATATTTTGATAAATACTAAATATATAAAAACCAAATGAAAATAATAAAAAAAACTTTTGACTAATATCTGCCTCTGAAAATTTTGAAAATAATTGTCCTAAAATATGATTTTTAAATAATTTTATCATTGTTGATATATACATTTCAAATGAAACTGATAAACCTTGAATTTTAATAATAAAAAAAGGCATAATTAGCATTATAATTGGAATTATTAAACTTAGTACTGGTGATGTCAAATTATATATAGTTAATATTTGTAATACAGATGATGATTTATTTAAATATTTAAAATAATCAATATCTATATATTTGTATTTTTCATAAAATCCTGTTTCATTATCTATTTCATTAATAATTTCTTCTATATTTTTAATATTAAAATTATTTACTACTGGTTTATAATTTTTTAAAAATAATTGATTATCTTGTAAAAAATCCTTATTTGTAGTATAGTATTCACACCATTGATTTATTAACTTTGTTGAAGGATTTTCACTTGATGATATTATATTATTATATAATGAATTATTCGATATATCAAATAACTCCAAATCATTTTTTATATTTTCACTTAGTTTATATTTATCATCTAAATAAAGTATTGGAAGTTTAAATTCTATTATATTATCTATTCTTTTATCATTATTGTCTTCTTTTTTGAAAAATTCTAACATAATAATATTATAAATTATTATTATGTTATATTGTTAACGAAATATTTATTAACCTTTATAATTACTTGGTAATTCAGATATTTCTGTCTGATAAAAACTTTCTATATCTTTTAACTGTCGATAATCTCTCCGTGTTATAAAGTTTATTGCTACTCCTTTTCTTCCCCATCTTCCACTTCTACCAATTCTATGTAAATATGTACTACTACATTTTGGAATATCAAAATTTATAACTGTACTAACCTGCTGAATATCAATTCCTCTAGCTGTAACATTCGATGAAATCATAACTCTTTTATCACCTGCTCTAAATAAATCATAATTTTTTTGTCTTTCTGTTTTATCTAAACTACTATGAATTTGACAAACTGGATAATCATCTTGGACCATTGCTTCATATAGATCACTAACTCTTCTAACACTATTACAATATATAATACATTGAGATACTGAAAAAACACTAAATAAATCTTTTAATGTTTCATATTTCATATTATCATCATCTAAATTTACAAAATATTGTTTAATACCTTCTAGAGTTAATTGTTCTGTTTTAACAATTATTTTTACTGGATTTCTCATAAATTTTTCAGTTAAATTATATAGTGTTGGGGGCATTGTTGCACTAAATAAACTAATTTGAATATCATTTGATAAATATTGAAATATACTATATATCTGTTCTTTAAATCCTGATGATAACATTTCATCTGCCTCATCTAATACAACAAATTTAATAGAATCATAAGTTATATATTTTCGTCTTAACATATCATGAATTCGTCCAGGACAACCAACTATAATATGTGGTGGGTTATCTCTTAATAATTTAATATCTGTTTCTGTTGATGTTCCTCCAACTAATAATTGAGTATTTAAATTTTTAATATTTATACCTATTGCATCTACAACATTTTTAATTTGACATGATAGTTCTCTTGTTGGTGATATTATAATTACTTGTGGTGAATTAGTATTTGCATCTGCAATTTGGAGACTTGAAATTGTAAAACATGCTGTTTTACCTGTTCCTGATTGAGCCTGAGCTATTACATCTTTTCCATTTAATATTGGTAGAATAGATTTTTTCTGAATTGGACTCGGATTCTCAAATCCATATGCATATACTCCTCGTAATAATTCTGATTTTAAATCTAAATCATCCCAATTAGTAATTGTATTATCAACTACTACTTCATTATCTGTTTTATTTTCAGTCATAATGTTAATATAATACTTATTATTATGTTTAAATTTTATTATAAATAATATAATAAAATTATAAAATTAGCAAAAAATTAATTTAGCTAAAACTACTATTCCTAATATTTGCCATACACTTGTCACTGGTTTAATACCAGTTGTTACTTTAACTAAAACATTATTCCAAAGATATTCTCCAACTAAAAGTAATATTAATAATGAAATTATAGTAACAATAAGACTACCTACTAATGCAGAAACCGGATGGTTACCTACAACCATATTACCTACATGTTTTCTACCTTCGCCCATTATATATATTATATATATAAAAAATATAAATAAATATTCAATTACTAATATAATGAGATATTTACTATCTGATTTCCAGAATTATTTAAACAATAATGTTTTAGAAGAATTGCCTATAGAAACTAATAATATGATTATAAAATTAGCTAGTGAAGTTGGGGCTCCTGAATATAATAAAACACCACAATTTAAACAACCATTTAATAATAATTTTCAGCGCCGCAGAAAAAAACATAATGAAATTTTAAATGATAATGATTGGGATTCTATTAGAAATTTTCAAACTACTGAATTTAATAAATGTGAAGGATTAGATGTTAATTTACATAAAGTGAGAAAATCATTAAATATATTAACTAGTAAAAATTATTCAAAAATATTAAGTGAAATATCAGAACAGTTTGATATTGTTACTTCAACTAAAACACCTAATGATATATTAGTTTTATGTAAACTAATTTATGATATTCTATCTAGTAATTTATTATATTCTAATCTTTGTTCTCAATTGTTTAAAGATTTATTAGGTAAATCTATTAATCTTCAAAATTTATTAAATCAAAATTTAAATGATTGTGAAAATAAAATAAATAATATTACTTATATTGATCCTGAAATTGATTATAATAGATTTTGTGAAAATAATAAAAATAATGAAAAAATTAGAGGAGAATTTTTATTTTTTACAAATTTAATGAAAAATAATATAATTGATTATGATACAATATATAATATTATTATTAACTGTTTTAATATGCTAGACAAGTTTATTCAAGAAGGCAATAAGAAAAATGAGATAGATGAACTTAGTGAAATTATTTATATAGTAATTAATAATTCTTATCATACTATTAAATCAAATGATAATGAAAAATATAAATCAATGTATTCCTATATAGAAAAAATTGCTAATATGAAAGTTAAACTTAATGCAGGAATTACTAATAAATGTATTTTTAAACATATGGATTTACTTGATGAACTTTCATGAAAGATTTATTCCCCAGCTAAATGGTAATGGAGTACCTTGACTATTTTCTGTTGAAATAATATCTAAACTAGGTGTTCCATTTAAAATTTTAAATTCATTTTTATTTTTTGATTTTCCTATATAAAATATTATATGATTAATACCTTCATTTTCAAATTTATAAATTAATTCTTTGGGAACCATGATATAAACAATATCATAATAATATTGTTTATCATCATTTTTTGATACTATATTCATTTCTAATTGATATAATTTATCTGATTGTGCTCTTATTGATAGTACATAAATCTTCATTTTTGTATATTGTAATTGTAGAGATTCTGAAAATGTTTTAAATAAAAGATCCAAATCATGTATTTCTCTAGGTAATGAAACTGTAATTTGTTCTCTACAAGCATTTGGTAATAGACATACTAATCGTTTTCTTGAATTAAATACTTCTCTATATGATGGATTATTAACTTCATTCGATTCAATTTGCATATAATTTGTAATCTCTTCTGTCATGATAATAATAATTCTTACAAATTTTTTTTTTCAATTTTATATTTAAAAACATATCCATTATATGTTATAATGAATATAACATATGATATTATTGAAAAAGAAACTGATATTTCTGGAAATATATATTTAGATAATAATAATTTTGAATATAATAATGATTCTGTTATTGCATTACAAGTTAATTATGATTTAAATTATAATTATAATTATTTATGTAATATTTTAGAATTTTATAACATTAAAAAAACTAATAATAAAAAAAATATGAATAAAGATGCTATTATTAAAAAAATAGTTGAATTTGAAACAGATCCAACTAATAAAGATATTATAGAAGAAAGAATTAAACTTTTTTCAAATTTTATTGAACTAAAAAATCATAAATTTTTTAATAAATTTATAATTAGTAAATTCTAAT
>MDTB01228914.1_pt1 | contig 13527 bp, 10 predicted proteins | sample 811161 | NCBI WGS metagenome assembly MDTB01 (sample SAMN05326650, study PRJNA326480) | marine metagenome | isolation source: seawater | place: Mediterranean Sea | collected 2009
AAGAAAAATTATTTACCAAAATAACGGTGTATCGACGAGAAAATCTCCTCCGCAGTTTCGCTGAATATTCCAGCACGGAGGTGGGCAGTCGTCGCTATTCGGTGTTGTGCTCATTTGGGTGATGCTGGTAGATCATTCTCGCACTCTATCTCGCGCCAGAGCCAAGAACTATCGTTCGAATTGTTTTTAAGGTAACTAACATGTCGAACCAGGCAGACATGTTCTTTATGTAAAAAAAGTCGAACTCTAGTTTGAGACGAGCTTGTTCTTCAGAAGCTGCATATCCGGCCATTACTTGGGCCCATCCAGTAATTCCAGGTCTAACGCTGTGGCGGAGCTGAAAGAATGGAATGACATCGTTCAATCGCTTTGTTATTTGCTCTTGCTCGGGTCGAGGACCAATCAGGCTCATATGGCCCATTACGACATTAAATAGCTGCGGCAGTTCGTCCAATCGCGTCCGACGGAGCAGCCTTCCAGTTCTCGTGATCCGTACATCATTGTGCTCAGCGAACCGCTTTCTATCTTCCACGTCGAAAGTCATACTCCGAAATTTAAGCATCGTGAAACTCTTTCCGTGCAGTCCTGTTCTGCGCTGCAGAAAAAACACTGGTCCCGGCGAATCCAGTCGGATAACAATAGAAATCAGGATCATCACAACAGATACGACAGGCGCCGACAGCAATACGAGTAGCAGCTCCCAAAAGCGCTTTACGTTGGCATACAGAGATGGAGTTGAAAACGACCTAATCTCCGCTGCACTGAGTTGGTCTAAAGGAATCCTGCCGCAAGTCTCTTCGAGAAATTGGTTCCTATCGTAGACCGAAACTCCTACTCTTATTGCAGTTTCGACCGCGCGGCTCAGCTCACCGGTCGGGGCTTGATTTAGATCAGCGACCAGAATGTCGATTTGATCAATCTTAGGAGAATTAGCCGGTAGTGACACTGTCTTGTACATCGGATTAGATTGGAGAAAGTCGACATTAGTTCCAGGAAACGTACCGACGATTTTGGGAAACATTCGATGTCGGATCCAATAGTGAGATACAAGTAATAAGCTTGAGAGAAGAAATCCGATAACAAATACCTCCCGCGAATAAAATGGAACGCGTAGGATGCTCATTACAAACCCAAGGAAGCTATAGGCAAGAATATTGAGTACGATTATGCGATTCACTGAATCCAGTTTTGGTGTCCTGAGTAAGAAAAAAGCTGCAAGAAAAGTAGCGAAAAAAAGCGCGGCAAAACTAAAAGAGAAGATTGACCGATTGTTGTCTACAATCACATCATGTGACAGAAAAAGAAAGAGTCCGGCACTTCCAGATTGCAGATATAGTGCTGCCCAACTAATAAAGACCATCGAAAGGAATGCGTAGACTGAGTGAAACACGTGTTGCTGGAATAGCCTTTTCATTTCAGACCTCTGGTGACGGCGCCCTCAAGGCCGAATAGTACAGAATCTTGCGAATAGGATTCGGAAGGAGGCGTATGGGTATTCGCATAGAAAGAAATTTCAGCGCATCAACGCGAGAAAAAAAACCAAGCTTAATAAACCTACCCACGAGAGCGATCTCGTGTTTGAGATAAGATAATCCGCCCCTTCTTTGAAAGTAATCTAAATCTACTGTAGTCTCGACTAGGATGGAGTTAAGATTCGCGATTCGATAATCTTCTCTGAGTAATCGCCCCCACAAAAAGTAATCTTCAAACATCAGGCACGGTTGGTAGCCGCCGACCGAAAGAATATCGGACTGACGAAACATTACCGTTGGATGGTTGAGAGGGTTTCTGTGCTTAGCATATGCTCGTAGCCTACTATCATCTGTCGGAGGCTGACGAATTTTGGACTTCGTTTGATCACCCTGCACAAAGTGCTCTCTCATCCAGCTACCCACGACACTGATTTCGGGATGGCTTTCAAGATACTGAGTCTGAATCGCAAAGCGGTGTGGTAGGGAGGTGTCGTCCGTATCAACTCTGGCCACCAGTTCGTACCGACATGCCTGTAAGCCATCGCGAAGTGCTAGCCCCAAACCACGATTTTCATGAAAGATCAACTTTTCTATTGGCAAACTGGAGTCAAACTCTGAAATTATTGACTGCACTTCTAGGCTGATCGGGCCATCTTGAACGAGGATAATCTGCCCCGCGTTTTTTTCCTGCTGGAGTAGACTTTGGAGGCAACGCACAAGATCGGCCCCAGCCGTGCCATGATAGACGGACATTAGAACCGAGAAACTCATAAATTCGTAGGATTTTGAGCAAGAACCACTAAGGGATTGGAATTATGCGCGAAACATCGATAAAAGCGTTAAAAATTCTAGCGATTCAGCCTCCGGGTTCTCCATCGAACCCTATTCCGGAATTAATCGGGTCTCGCAGGGATGCTTGGTTGCTTTTGACGAAAAGCAACCAGAGTTGCTTCAGATAGGTAGGTTTAATGGTTGATTCGAGAGACACCGAAATAGCCGCGGGATCTCCTAGAGTACTGTTTCTTCTGAGAGCATACAACGACATTGATCACATCACCCCGATTATTTGGAAAGCGCTGGAGCAAGGCTGGCGAGTGCACTTTGTTTTCGTGGATAAAGATTTTAGTGATGATTACCGAGTCCAGTTTTTAGTCAAACAAGGTGCCAAGCATGCGAAAGCAACAGTCATAAGATGGTACTGCCAATACTTTGTCCCTAAAGGTTCTAGCGGACTGTTGTTAAGAAGCTTCAATACGGCGCTCTTAACGTTGTTTGGACTCCTATTCTTGATCAGACACCGTGTCCAGATAGTTGTCACTGAGTGGACGGGGCATTTTGGCAGAAACAGGGCTGTTTATTTTTTACGGTCAGCCAAGTTTTTGGCTGTTCCGACATATGCTGTTCCCCATGGCTACTTTCTTTGGCGGAACTCACATTTTAATCAGCACGTTGAAAAGATTGTTACAGAAACGGGCAAGTATCCCGATTTTTCCGATAGGAATTGGTTTACTCGATATGTGGTCCAATCTGAAGAGCATAAGGTGGAAAATGAGCGATATGGAATGACCCCGTCGAAGATAAAGGTTTTGGGAAGTGCCCGGTTCTGCGCCGAATGGATGAGAATTAATGAAGACTTGATTCCCATTTGCGGCCTAGAAAAGCGTGACCCACGCCAATTTGTTGTACTCTTTTTTCTTCCTCATTGGGATTATCAGGTTGAGCGCGAGAGGTGCATTAGTTTATTGACCAAAATCATCGAATTGAACGAACTATTACTTGTGATAAAAGCGCATACTCGAGGAACTGGAGCGTTATCTGAGAGAGAGCGGAATAAGCTTCAGCGTGCTGGAAAAGTGAAAGTGGCGGAAGAAAATGAGCATTCACCGCAGTTAATTCGTAGTGCAGATTTGGTGATAAATTTTGGGTCTAGCATTGGTTTCGACGCTTTGATTCATGGGATTCCAGTTATAAATCCGCGGTACCTTCATAGGAACAAAACGTTTTTCGACAATTCCGATGCCACTTTCGATACTGTTGATGAGTATGAGACAGTAGAGACAATTGTAGCAATCAAGAACCAAAAGCTCCCATTAAAAGACACGGCTACGATAGCAAAGTTTCTACGCTTTCGGATCAACAATGGTGGTGATGGTAGCCATGTTCTGTCAAGTTATCTGGATTTATTCACCAGCCAGCATTAACGGATCTTGAGATGCGTCATTCTCGCTCCATTAAATTTAGTAGAAACTCGAGTACCCAGGTATGAGTCAAGTATTAAATACTGGAATAAGTAATGTAAGAAACGTCTCGCGCTATGTATTTGCGGAAGGCGCAATTTCGGAATTACCGGTTTTATTGCAAGAGAGACGAAAAGTAGGAAACGGGGCCGTCGCATTTTTGATTGATGAATTTTTCCAAAGTAAAGCCGATTTTTTGTTAGATCGCGCCATTAAGAACTCTGATCAGGTGATTTTTGTTTCCACCGACTATGAGCCAACGACAGATGGGATAGATGAGTTAGCAAGGCAGTTGCGTGTAGTCGATGGCGCCAATTATTCTGCGGTTGTTGGAATGGGTGGTGGAATTACCCTCGATACTACAAAAGCTATTTCAAACCTTCTTACAAATCCTGGCGATGCCGCTGATTACCAAGGATGGGATCTAGTCAAGATTCCAGGGGTTTTTAAAATTGGAATACCAACGCTATCAGGAACTGGAGCTGAAGCGACGCGGACCTGTGTTATGACCAATAAAGCGACGGGTCTAAAGCTTGGGATGAATAGCGACTATACCGTTTTTGACCAGTTAATTATGGATCCCAATTTGACTGCTACTGTAGACCGTAACCAATATTTCTACTCTGGAATGGATGCTTGGATTCATTGTATGGAGTCATTGAGTGGGACTTATCGGAATTCGATTGGAGACGCTTACTCTGTACAGGCCATCAATCTGTGCCGTCAGGTGTTTTCAGAAGGCGATATGATGATGAACAAGAATCGAGAGAAGTTAATGGTTGCTTCCTACCTTGGCGGGTGTGCGATCGCGACAAGTTACGTGGGAGTTGTTCATCCATTTTCTGCCGGGCTGAGCGTTGTGCTGGGGTTGCACCATTGCCTCGCGAATTGCATTGCAATGACAGCGATGGAGCCATTTTATCCAGAGGGTTATGCGGAGTATTCAACCTTTCTTGAAAATAACGATATAAAGATTCCACGCGATGTTTGTTCTCATCTAAATGACGCAGGTCATAGAGCCTTGTACGAATCAACCATGGTTCATGAGAAACCATTGACAAATGCACTAGGTGAGAAATTTCGAAAGACCCTAACTCCCGACCGTGTAAGGGAAATTTTTGAGGCAATGTAGATGGAGTTCGACATTTCATTCGGGCTTCGAGCGCACGCGTACTCTGAGGATGAAATTTCCCAGATAGTCGCATTAATGCGAGAAAAGGGTCCTCTTACGCAGAATCGTCACCTAAGTGAGTTCGAGATGAAATTCCGGCAATTTGCTGGTGTCGACCATGCGTTCGCGGTGAATAGCGCAACTTCAGGGCTTGAAATCGTCGCTCAGCTAGCTCAGGTGGGGCCCGGGGATGAAATAATCGTTCCGGCACATACCTATACCTCTAGCGCTTATCCTTTCGCTAAGACAGGGGCCTCAATTGTTTGGTGCGACATTGATCCGGACACTCGTGTGGCTAGCCCAGACACGATCGCAGAGTGCCTTAGTGAAAAAAGCCGTGCAGTCGTGGTGCCACACCTGTATGGTTTCGGCGCAGATATGCCTGGCATTATGTCATTGGCCAGAGACAACAATCTTATCGTTATCGAAGATGCGGCGCAGGCTGCAGGTGTGCGAATTGACGACAGAATGGTCGGAACCTTTGGGGATTTTGGGATTTACTCATTTCACTCGCATAAAAATGTAACTACCTTCGGAGAGGGTGGGATGGTTGTGGTAAGAGATCAAGAAATTGCTCAGAAAGTACCGATGTTGCGCCATAACGGTCACCAGGCTTATCCACCTAATCGACGTGACTATTGGATCCCAGCGATGACGGACGTGGTTCTGCCAGATCTCCATGGCAGGCCGATGTGGCCGATTAATGCGTGCCTCAACGAGGCATCGTGTGCGCTGGGAACCAGGTTGTTGGATCGGGTAGAGCAAATCAATAACGAAAAACGGATAAGAGCATTAAAGGTAATTGACGAACTCGCAGATTTCCGCGAATTGTCATTTCATCGGGAGTCATCCCGTAGACATAACTACTACCTTCTTGCAGCAGAATGTGAGCCAGGTCTTCGCGACAGGTTTATCAGAAGGATGGCAGAGCATCATCGAATTCAATGTGTTGTGCAGTATTTTCCACTCAATCGATATCCGTTTTACAGTAAGTTAGGATTCAGTGATGCCCGCGTACCCAATACCGACCATTTCTTTGACAATATGGTTTCTTTCCCTTTTTCCCACCTATTGACTGATGTCGAAATCGATATTGTGGTGACTGCTGCAAAAGAAACTCTAGAGCATTTTCGGGGAACCTCTTAATCTGTTTCTGGTCATGCTTAAAGTCTTCTCGGAAGCGGCTCGAATGCTAGAAAGGATTAGATACCAGGTACTTAGGTGGCGGGCAAGCTCGATAGATCGACTGTTTTCTCATTTTCGGGTGACTGCGCGCGATTCAGAGTCAGTAATTAAAATCGGCGATCGTTGCCCTTGAGGCGAATGAAAATCGTTGAAGCGGATGATTTTAAGCCCGCCAGATTTATCTACAAAACAAAGTCGACGTAAGAGCTCTTGTGAAAAAAAAAATTGTTTTCAGAATGATCGGCAGTCATCGAGTTGGGATGGGCCATATTTACAGGACGATCTCATTAGCGGATGAACTGAAAGAGCACGAGCTTTTATTTCTCACCGATACTGACAGTGATCTAGCGATCACGTATTTCTCTGAAAGAGATGGATGGCTGGGAAGTTTTGCTAACGCGGACATTACTCCGAAAATTTTGGCCACAGATCCGGACCTAGTAATTTTTGATGTGCTTGATACCCAAGAAGACGAAATTGTTCCTCTGACCAATAATGGAATTCTAGTTGCCAGCTTTGAGGATCTTGGTCCAGGTTCTGCCCACACAACGGTCACAATAAATGAACTTTTCGATGTTCCAGAACTACAGGGTGAGAACTATCGCTGGGGAAAAGAGTTTTTCTTTGTCCGCGACGAATTTCTTAGTGTTTCGCCAAGAAACAAACCAAGAAACATCAACAATCTCCTGCTCACGTTTGGTGGCGTTGATCAGAATAATCTCTCCTGTAGACTACTTCTCCAGATCTACGAACTTTGTAGGGAATCAGAGATTCAGATTCACATCGTTACGGGGCCAGGTTACCGAGGTGAAGGAATTCTTCGAGGAATTGTCGATGATTTGGACGGGGTGGATATGACACACGCAACTGGGGTGATTTCAAGGATTATGGCGGCAACGGACCTCGCGATCAGCTCCAACGGAAGGACGGTTTATGAGTTAGCTCACATGAATGTGCCTGGAATAGTGATTGACCAACATGCCCGTGAAGGAACGCACCACTTCGCGCGCCCAGAAAATGGGTTTCTCAATCTTGGACTGTATAATCCGGGTGTTACAGAGCATGGGGTTTGGGAGACTCTGTCGGTCTTGATTAATGATGTTGCCAGATTTGGTGAACTTTACGATCGAACCACCCTTCATAATTTCACCAAGGCTAAAAGCAGAGGAGTCCTTGAAATCAAGCGACTATTAGCCTAACCGCGCCCAAAAGCCTAGCTCAGAACGGGTTGAGATAGATCTTAAACACTGTATTGATCTGAGTATCGGCTTTATAACTGCTAATGCCCCATCCAGTTTCATATTTGAATTATCTGGCGCTCGGTGTCTTTCAGGTTAGTCGGCGATATTTATCGCAGATTTCTGATTTGTCACCACATGTGTTTTTCGGATTTGAGGTAAGCGGATCGTGGAATCCTATTTGGAATTAGCATCATGTTAGCCGATGAAATTACTAGACCCAAAACAGAATCTCTTAGCCAGCCCTATGTGATCGCTGAGGCTGGAGTTAACCATGAAGGTGACCTGAAACTCGCGCGTCGCTTAATTCAAGAAGCCGCAGATGGCGGCGCTGACGCAATCAAGTTTCAGACCTATCGAGCAGATACGCTTGCAGTAAAAAATTCTCCAGCATATTGGGATTTAAACGCGGAGCCGACTACGAGTCAGCACGAGTTATTTTCAAAGTACGATAAATTCTGGAAGAAAGAGTTCGAGCAACTCAGATCTTGGTGTGATCAGTCTAGCGTGGAATTTCTCAGTACGCCGTTCGATATCGAGTCAGCGGAATTCTTGAATGACCTGATGACAGTGTTTAAGGTTTCTTCTTCGGATATTACGAACAAACCTTTCATTCAGTTCATTTGTGAATTTGGTAAGCCGATCCTGCTATCAACGGGCGCATCGAACCTAGATGAGATTGACGACGCGTTAAGCTGGATCAATGAAGAGCAAAATCCGGTTTCACTAATGCATTGCGTGCTGAATTATCCAACCCCAGATTGTCGGGCAAACTTAGCGATGATCAGAGGCCTCAAAAAACGCTATCCAACGCGTCTAATTGGGTATTCTGATCATACTTTACCAGGCGATATGGAAACCCTACGTATGGCTTGGTTGCTGGGGGCTCGAGTTTTAGAGAAGCACTTCACTTATGACAAGCGTCTCCCTGGCAATGATCACTATCACGCTATGGATGCCTCTAACTTAAAAGAGTTTCGAACTAGGGTCGCTGAAACATTGATATTGCTTGGGGATGAGAAAAAGCGTGCACTTAGCCATGAAGAGTCTGCTCGACAGAACGCAAGAAGAAGCCTTGTTGCATTGACTTCGATAAGAGCGGGTACAGTCCTGACTCCGCAGATGCTGACCTGGAAGAGGCCGGCGACGGGAATTAGCCCGGCACTAATCGATGAAGTTGTGGGGAAAGCTGTGAAGGTAGATCTCAGTGCGGACGAGATTCTGCAATTTGATCATTTAGTAGAACATTAATCTCTTTGACCAGTCAGGATTTAGGATCGTCCAGTAACGCGCAGTGCGACACTTGAGACCAAGTGGTGTTGAGCCAAGAAAATATCCTACGACACAATTACTTATGACAACATAATCTAATTTGACGATGGAACAAATGTCAGACGAAGTAACTCAAGAAGAGGTCGAAGAACTGGACCTTCTCCTAAAGACATTGTTTCCTATCACCCGATCATTAACCGGGGAAGGTAATCGCGAGACCTTACGCATCCTTCAGGGCGTAGCCCCGATAGAGATCAGTGAATATCCTTCTGGCACCTCTGTGTACGATTGGACGATACCGGCAGAGTGGACAATTAATGACGCGTATATTAAGGATGCTTCTGGCGAGCGCATTGTGGATTTTAGGGAATCTAACCTCCAAGTTGTCAGTTATAGCACCCCGGTAGATGCGAAAATGAATTTCAGTTCATTACGTCCGCATCTCCATTTAATTCAAGATAAAGGAAACATAATTCCCTATCGTACTAGTTATTACACCCAGGATTGGGGTTTTTGTGTAACGCCAGCTCAGTATGATCAGATCGAGAAATCCGAAGTAGAACTTGAAGTAAAAATCGAGTCTGAGTTCAAAGAAAATGGGTCGATGACCGTCGCTGAACTCTGTGTGCCTGGTGAGTCAGCGGAGGAATTTTTGGTATCAACGTATTTTTGCCACCCTTCAATGGCAAACGATAATCTGAGTGGGCTGTTAGTCACAGCCTTTCTTGCACGAGGTATACTGGGGGATGTGAAGCCAAAGAAAACCTGGCGCTTCGTATTTGTTCCAGAAACGATTGGCGCAATTGCCTATCTACACCAAAACCAAGACCGCATGACCAACGTCTCTGGAGGACTGGTCGTGGCAACTTGTGGAGGTCCAGGGCCGATGGGCTATAAAGAGACGTTTCTTGGAAATCATAATGTAGATAAGGCAATTCGGATCGCATTTAAAGAAGCGTCAATTGATCCTCTAAGGTATCCCTTTGTACCCGATGGTAGTGACGAAAGACAGTATTCTTCTCCTGGTTTCCGAATTCCGGTCGCGAGTATCACCAAGGATAAGTACTACGAATATCCGCAGTACCATACTTCTCGAGATAATCTTGATTTTGTTTCTGGCGCTCAGATTGCCGAGAGTCTTTCAGTATATAGGCACGTTTTAAAAATTCTAGACGGGAATGGCACCTATAAATCTACTTCTCCTTTCTGTGAACCACAACTGGGCAAGCGAGGTCTTTATCCAAATGTTGGTGGCGGGATCAATCAACTCGGGACAGGTCCGCTCCCCAACGTTGACAGCATGATGTGGGTGCTGTTTTTAGCTGATGGCGAACACGATCTTATCTCCATGGCCGAACGTAGTGGGATTGAATTCTCCCAAATCGAATCAGCCGTTGAGAAACTGAAGGAAGTTGGGTTACTTGCCCAAGCTAATCCATAGGAATAGTTAATTCCGGATTCTTACTCTAGCAAAATCAGACACTTCGTCTGAAAAAATAGAGCTGCATGCGAAGCGTTGGGTATGAAATCGACCAAGAATAGTTACACTGTTTTAGGAATAAACCACGGTGGTCACGATACCTCCGCCGCACTGATGATCGATGGCCAACTGGTTGCGGCCTGTGAGCAAGAGCGATACACCCTAGATAAACACAGTCGGAGATTTCCTACTGAGGCATTACTGGATTGTCTAAAGCAGGCCGGTATAGAACTCAATAAAATCGACGAGTTAGCTTACGCGTTCCAGCCCAACTATCACATCAGGGAGGCTTATCTACGCCCCGCTCTTGAGGATGATCCAAGTCTTGGAAGACTGGTCTCAGATATAGATAAGATTAGAGAGAATTTTCTTGTTGAGACGGAAATAAGAGAAAAGTTGAAATTTTCTGGTAAGGTTGAATTTTACCCTCACCATGAGTGTCACCTCGCAAGTTCCTGGTATCCGAGCGGATATGATCAAGCGCTCGTTGTTAGTTATGACGGTCTTGGCGAGATTGAAACGGGCCTTTTCGCAGTCGGTGAGGGAAGTTCAATTAAGGTTGTTCACAAGTCCAATCGATACCCGGACTCACTTGGACTCCTGTATTCAGCCGTCACGCACTTTCTTGGCTGGAAGCACCACTGCGATGAGGGCATCGTTATGGGGCTTGCGTGTTATGGTGATCCAGATGAACTCGTATTAGATCATGATCGCTCCTATCTCGATGTGTTCCGGGAGATCATTCCTGATCTAGGATCGTTGGATTACCGGATCAACCGCGATTGGATTTCATATCATGAAGTCAGAGATAAATGGATCAGTGACCTCTTCGTCTCTGTGTTTGGTGAGAGGCGTGAGTATGATGGGCTGATTACTCAACATCACAAAAATATAGCCGCAGCACTTCAGCGCCGTCTAGAAGAGATTGTTTTAGCGCAACTTGAGAGAGCTCGGAAGCTGTATGCCAAACCTAAATTATGCCTCTCAGGTGGGGTCGCGCTGAATTGCTCCTTAAATGGGAAAATCGAGCAGTCAAAATTATTCGATGAGATTTTTGTCCAGCCCGCAAGCGGTGATTCGGGAGTGGCGCTGGGAGCTTGTTATATGGCGAGTAAAAAGCGGGAGCCGGATATGCAACCGGTCCAAATGCACAACTTTTATTTGGGCTCAAGGTTTGATAGCTGCGAAATCGTCGAGGATTTTATGGAAGCCGGACTGAGCCCGTGCGAAGCCGCTGACCTTCCCAACCTGATTGCTAAGAAACTTCATGCTGGGAAGATTATCGGATGGTTTCAGGGAGGCGCTGAATTCGGTCCGAGGGCATTGGGTAACCGCAGCATTCTCACACGACCGTTTCCTGGAGATATGAAAGATTATCTAAACGCGCGGGTTAAGTTTCGAGAGGAATTTAGGCCGTTTGCTCCCGCAATACTTGCTGAGTATTACAGAGAATATTTTGAGATAGGTCAGCTTAGTCCGCATATGTTGATTGCGTGTGAGGCAACTGAAAAAGGGAGGAAAGAAATCCCCGCAACAGTACATGTCGACAATAGTTGCAGGGTACAGACTGTTACCGCTGAATCTAATCCGGCATTCTATAACCTACTTAAAGCATTTCATGACGAGTCTGGATGCCCAGTATTGTTGAACACTTCCTTCAATGTGAAAGGTCAACCAATTGTGAATACGCCGAAACAAGCAATCGATTGTTTCTTGAACACTAATATCGATTATTTGGTGATAGGAAAATATTTTGTTGGGAAGTAACTAGATATCGGCGCCGTTTGTTCAGACCGATCTAATCAATGCACATTGTTGCCGTAATTCCTGCCCGCATGGGGTCAGAGAGACTGCCGGGAAAGGTCATGTATCCAGTACTCGGTAAACCGTTGTTGGGCCACTTATTGGATCGTGCTCAGCAATCTGAGCTATTAGATGAAATCGTTGTAGCTATACCTGAGGATGCTAAAGACAACCTCATTGCGACATACTGCAAAAGTCGTAGTATCCGAACCTATCGTGGGTCTCAGACTGACGTTCTTTCGCGACTAGTTGAAGCACTTCAGATGGCCCAGGCAGACATAGGTGTAATGCTTTTTGGCGACGGTCCATTAGTTGATGCAAGGATAATCGACAAAGCTTTATCGATTTTCCTGGAGGCAGGAGAGTATGATTTCGTTGGGAACGATCTCATCACTAGTTGGCCTCCAGGAATGGAGGTCGAGGTATTTAAGATGGATGCGCTAGCCGATTCGGCAAAGCGTTGTAAAGATTTAGATGTTCGTGAGCATGGTACTTTGTTTATGAGACTTCATCCAGAACTTTATACGTTGTTTAATGTTGAGGCGCCTTTTAGATGCAATCGACCCGATACGTTTTTCGAGGTAGATGAAAAAGAGGATCTTCTAGTTATTGAAAGATTGCTAGAGAACTTTGGAGAATGTACTGATGCATCTTTGGAAGAGCTGATCGATTTTGTGGACCGTAACCCACATCTTCGAGAATCCACAGTGAACGTTCATAGAAGATGGAAAAAATATCGTAGTTCCTAGTAAAAAGTAACTGATGGAGCTCCCTCTATAAGAACCCAGTGAATGGTACCGCTAGAGCGCGGACTTCGTTTGTATAAGGATAAATGAATGCTTCAAGCAGATAAGGACGCGCTTCGGGTGGTGCATTTGGTAAATCACACTTATACAAAATTAAGTGAAGACACAGGCAAGGTAGGGAATCTTTTTCTTCTGTTTGCACATGATTTAGTTATTCATTTCACAGGAATACTGTTGCATCGGTCAGCACAGAGTTCGTACGAGGATGATGTACCTTTTCCCTTTGTCTCTAAAAATTATGCGGAACAGGCTTACCTATTCCCCTCTTTGGGGAACGCTCACAATGAAGACCAAAATGGATTAGGTACGTTAGTTCGGGAGCTTGCGTTGAGCCGAGTCGCTGTAGGCCATGCTCTTCCTTTAGGCGCAAAAAAAGAATGGCTCATCAGTAAAATAATCGGGTTGTTCGGTTGTTCAAAACCGTTCACTCGAGCCTTTTTACCGCGCCACGATATTCAAATAGACGCCTTAAACGAGTGGATTCAGATAGTTTGCCGAGAATTTGACATCGAAGGCAGAAAGATCATTTGGCATAACTGGCATCGTCACGTTTTAAAGCATACGACCCAAAAGCAGGAAACTCTTTTGGAAAATGGATTAATCGTCGGAACTAGAAACAATCTACATAACCGTAAACTCGCAATTAACTATCTTCAACAGAGTAAAGAAGTAGTTGCGGTTACTCATGGTGAAGTCGCAAACTCAGTGATGGACGAGCCGCCATTTGGCTATTCAGAGAGAAGTCTTTGCTCCACACTCATTGATTACGGACAGATCGACGAGAGTGGAGAATACAACCGGCCATGGATTCCACCACACAGAACTCTCTTTCGAAGTGGTGGCCTGTCTCGACAAATTTATCG
>MDTB01138928.1_pt1 | contig 13526 bp, 10 predicted proteins | sample 811161 | NCBI WGS metagenome assembly MDTB01 (sample SAMN05326650, study PRJNA326480) | marine metagenome | isolation source: seawater | place: Mediterranean Sea | collected 2009
ATATGAAAAAAATTGAAATTTTAAATAGCTGAATAGCTCATTAACAAAAGTTATTTTAAAAAAGAAATATAACACTAAAACAAACAAAATAAATAACAAACAAAACTAAACAAAAAAATAGTTAAAAAATATAAAATGTCATCTCGTGCATTAAATTCATTATTAACGTCTGCTAGCGGACATGGTACACAGTCTTATACTAGAACACGTACTCGTGCAACATATACAAATGCGACCAATCAATGTAGGAGTGGTGCACAGTCTGGTAATTCAAATATACATTACCCAAAAAAAACACCAACACCAGTACAACACTGGCATTGTAGATGATTTTTCAATGGTTCAATTTACTTTATTAATCATATTATTGTATATTCAATTTATATAGATATAAATTGAATATAAAAAATTGAATATTTAATTATTTAATGATTATATAAGAAAAAATATAATATATATTCTATAAACCAGATACAAACCAGATACAAACTTATAAGAAAAGATATTATTAAAAATGTGTGAAAATAAAGAGAAGCAACTTAAATATATTATAGAAACCAGAAATGTATTCGATATATGTAAAAATACCACTTTTTCTATAAGTAGTGTAGGAGACATTTGTTCAATATTTGATAATTATACTAATTACATAAAATTAGCAGATAGAAACAATATTCAATTATCATTATTAATAAATGAAAAAGATACTGAAAAAGAAATAATTTCCTCTTTAAAAGAGAATGATAAACAAAAGTATAATATAATTAAATTGAATTTTATTTTTGAATCAAATCTTTTTTATTTAGATAAAATAAAAAAATGTAATATGTTTATTGATGATATAATAAAATATCTAGAGAAATTATTTATTAATTCATTTGATGAAGATATTCATATAGAAGTTTATAATGAATCAATATCTTTATTAAATGATATAAATAATTATATAATTTTAATTGAAATTGAATCTAAATTTAGCGAAAAAATAAAAAATTATATAAAAAAAATTAATATTAATGATAAAATAAAGAAATTTAAAAATATATTAAATGAAAGAAGTATAAAATTAAGATTAATATTTAAAACAAAAAATGAATTATTAGTAATAACAAACAAAATAAAAAATTTGGATTATGAAATACTAAATGAATTACCTAAAATAAAACAGATAGGACAAGACAAATATTATAAAATAACAGATAAATTACAAATTATATGTAATAATTATGATAAAATACAAAGAAATAGTTCAAGTGGTTTAAAACATAGTTTAATAAATTATGAAATAATGATGGGTCATTACAATAGTTTATCACAAAAATTTACCGAAAGTCAAGTACATAAGAATGAAAATAGTGGTTCATCTTATTATTAATTTATAAAAAAGTTATATAAAAAAAGATATATATGATATAATAAAATGAAAGTTATATTAAATTTACATAAAAAAATAGAAGAAGATAAATTTAATGGAAAAATTAGTGGATGGATATATTTATACCCAAGAATTAATCCTTATGAAAAATATATGATATTAAAGAATGAAAAAAAAATGTTAGTGAATATTAATAAATTTTTTTCTTTTATTAGAATATTTCCTTTTATATTTTTATTAAAAAAAGAATTAAGTACTAGAGTATATTTTTTATTTTACATTGATTTTTTTTATGTTTTTATAGTTAGAATATTCGATAATTTACTAACAAAATCTTTAACTAGTGAAAATTTTGAAAATTTTGGGAATGATTATCAGATGTACGTTCTTTATGGTTTAGCTGTATGTGGCTTTTATGAGATTTTCTATTTTATTTATAGTTTATATTTAATATATAATTATTATGTAAATTTGCTAATATTTAATATTTTGTCATTAGTAATAATTGGAAAAGTAGTTTTAACAATAATACCACTTTTAAATTGTAAAATATCAGAAAAATTTTCTTTTTTTAAAATGTCAAATGAATTAAGTGTTAATTTAGATATTGATAAAATAAAATTTACAGAATTAGATAGTTGTTGTGGTATATGTTTAGAAAAATTTAAAAAAGATGAATATATATTGCGTATGAATAATTGTTCACATTATTTTCATGAGAATTGTATTAAAAAATGGTTTAAGAAGGATAAGGTTAATTGTCCTATGTGTAGAAGGTGTATATTATATTAATAATAATAATTTTAAAATAATTATTATTAATTTAATTAAAAAAAAAAATATGTATTTATATAATATAGTGAATGTTAAATAATAATAAAATAATAAATTTGATAAATAAAAATAAATGGGATGATATATTAGAAAACTTAAAGAAGAATAAAATAAAAAAAAATGATAAAGTATTAAATGGTAAAAATATTATTCATATTGCCACATTAAATAATCGTAAAGTTATAATAGATTATATATTAAAAAGTGATCATGAAATTCTTAGTAAAATAGATAATGATGGTAATTCTTGTTTACATATAATGATTTTAAATGGATATATAGATTTATTAAAAAAATCATTAAAAAAGAAAAATTCATGGATTAATTTAGTAAATGATAAAGAAGAAACAGTAGGATATTTATGTTCACAAGATGGAAATTTATTTAATTGGATTATAAAAAATATAGATAATGTAGATTATAATTATACAAGTTCTGATGGACTAACGTCATTTTTAAGACAAATTTATTTATCAAAGAAAAAGGATGATATATATTATAAGAATATAGATGAGATAATAAAAAAAGAGATATCATTAGAAGTACCAATTAGAGAACCACCATTATGTTTATCATCAAGATTAGGAAAGGCATATATTATTGATAGGTTATTAAAAATAAAAGATATAAATATAGATATATATGATGAGAAATATCAAACACCATTTATAATATCAATCAATTCAATGAATTATGATATATCAAAAAAGTTAATAAATGCAGGTGCGAATATAAATTACATAGGTGGGATGGGAGAATTTAATACTTTTATATTATGTGCATTAAGAAGAAATTATAAAATGATCGATTTTTTTTTAGAAAATGATTTTAATTTTAACAAACAAAATAAATTTTTAGATACATCTTTACATAGAGTATTATTATTTGATAATTTTTCATTAGAATATCTTTATAAGATAATAAGTAGAAGTAATTTAAACATTCCAAATATAGATGGTATAACTCCATTACATTTGATATTAGAGAAGAAAAATTGGGAGGATTTCTCAAATATATTAAAAATAAAAGATATGAATATATTTATAAAGAATAGTGATAATAAAACCCCAATACATAATTTAAAAGAATCATTGCCAAAATTTTATGATATTTTAACGGATAGTTATTTAAGAAAAATAGATAAAAAAATGGCGAGAAAAATATGCTTAAATAACGATATAAATAGTATAAAATGTAAAAATTTAATAAAAAGGAAAATTTTAAAAGAGTCTAAATCAATACCTAATTTTAATAATAAAAAATTAATTAAAAATATAAAATTTATTAATGAGAAATACAAGAATACAGTAAGATTTAATTCAGATACATTACATAATGTAATTTATACAATTAATATATTAAAGAAATATAATAATTTGATGGTTCCTTATCAATATAAATATATAGATAAATTGAATAATGATATTGATATAATACAGGAAAATAGTTTATATAAGACTCCAGTAGGAAATGTTATAACTGATTTAGTATTTGCATATCATACAATATTATATGAAATAAGTCCATATATAATAATATGGAGGAGTATAGATAAATATTATATACATCCAGATTTAGAATTATCAATAAAAAAATGTTTACAGAAGGATAAAGTACGATTCATATTTATGAGAATTACAATAATACCAGTATTTAATAATGTACCATCAGGTCATGCAAATATATTAATATTTGATAAAAAAACAGGAATACTTGATAGATTTGAGCCGCATGGTAATATACCATTTTTAGATATAGATAAATTAGATTTTTTATTATCTGATAAGATAGGAGGTATGTTAAAAGATTATTTAAATAAAAAATCGTTAAAATTAAAATATATTAAACCATCTGATTACAAAAATAAAATAGGTGTTCAAACAATAAGTAATGATTTTGAATTATATGTAAAAAAATTAGGAGATCCAGAAGGGTTTTGTTTATCTTGGATATATTGGTATTTGGAAACTCGTTTAAAAAATCCCGATATAAATCCAATAGAATTAATAGAAGAAACTTATAAAAAAATAATAGATACAAATATGAATAGAAATAAAAAATTAAATGATAAAAATAAAGGAGATTTTACTTTTATAAATTATATTAGGAATTATGCATCAACATTAGATAATATGAAAAATAAATTATTAAAAAAATCTGGTGTTATATCTCATAATTATTATAATTTAATAATGAGACCAAGAGATAGAAAGAAATTATTAACTAATATAGAAAGTATAATTAATAAAAAAATGTAGAAATCAAAGTTATATAAATAACAAAAAATATATTGAATTAATTAATTGAAACTTATTATAAAAATTTTTACAATAAATATATTTAATAAATAAATAATTAAAAATTATTTATTTATTATTGTATATATTTATTATTAAACATAAAATCCAAAAGTGCTTTAGCAATTAAATTACAATGTTTATTATTTTTTGTATTTTTTGTAGGAACTTTATCAAATAAATTTAATTTATAATTTTCATCAATAATTGAATATTTAATACATCGAATATCATAAAATTCTGAATTTCCAATTATATTACTTAAAAAAGTTCTAAAAAGTGAAGTTTTATCTATTCCGTAATAAAACAAATTTTTTTTTTTATGTAGTTTTATTATTAGATTATTTCTTTTTTTATAATATTGCGAATTATTACCATCAAGTTTACGTCCATATAAAAAATAGAATGAATTTTTTTTTAATTTCTTAGGCATATTATTATAAAAATTAATAAATGAGTCACCAGTTGCAACAAAATCTACCCACAATATTCTTTCTTTTTTATTAAAGAAATCAGATAAATTAATTAATTTATTTTTAAGAATGCTTTCTTTAACAGAACTTAAACCACTAATTGGTAGATATTTAATTTTTTTATTATATCTATTTTTATATTTTATTTCCCATAATAATTTTAACATTTGTAGTATTATAGATGGAGAGTCACCAATACAAATAATTGTATCTATATTATTATTATGTTGATAACTATCAATTAACCATAATAAATTTGATAAACCAAAAAAAACTGTTTGTTCATCATCTATATTTCTTGCTGTATAAATTAAATTAAAAACTTTATTATAAATGTTATTTTTTACTTTTTTTATTTTATTACCTGATCCACTACCAGTTAAATTCATTTACTATATTAATAATTAATATTATATTTTTTTGGATAATAGTTATAAATTATCTTTTATCAGGTGTAATAAATTCTATTTCTAATTTATCAAAAATATCTTTTTCAGAATTAATTTTAATTCTTTTTTTTTTGTCATTAATTAATTTATATAATCCATATTCATTTAATATATATCCCATAGTTTGTGCTTTTGATCTCATTACTTGATTAAGTTCTCCTGATCCTGTAAAATAAAGGAGTGCAGAATAATAAGATTCGTATGGTATATATCTAATATCAATTCTTCTATGATAATATTTTTTATTAGAATTAGATTTAGATTTATATTTACAGAACCCCATATATTTTGTTTCTATATTTTTATCAGTAAGATCATCAGTAAGAAATTTATCTTTTTTTAATAAATTTACAAATTGCCTAAGATAATTTATTTTATTATTTTTTAATTTTTTCATAGTTTTAATTTTAGGATGAATAATAAGAACATCTATATCATTAGAAATCATATTTTTTCTTCTATATGAACCACAAATTATACCAAATAAATCATTATCAATAATAGGATATTTTTTATGTAAATAAGTATTAATACTGTCAATTTCTTTTCTTGGTATATTTTGTTTATATTTATTATGATATTTTAATCCTAATTTGATTTTATCATTTACTGTTACTTTACCAAGTTTAATTTCTTTTTTTAATTGATCAATAGATTTAATTTTATATTTGTTTACTAATTCTTGTGCTTTTTTTGGTCCAATATTAATAATTTTTTCAAGTTCTGATATATATTTTAAATGTAAATTATTTTTTTTATTAGATTTAATTTCTTTCAATTTACCTTTATCTAAAATTTCTTTAATTCTATCTATTGTACCTTTTCCTATACCTCTCATTTGAATTAATTCATCTAATTCTTCATCACCTTTAATTTTTTTAGTATATTTTTTAAGTAAACGAATTATATTTTTAGTTTGTCTTAATCTAAAATTATTACCTTTTATAATTTTATCATCATTTGAATTTTCAATATCAAATTTTATTTGTTCTGCTAGTTTTACAAATTCATTTATAATAGTAGTATTACTCATTATGAAGTATAATAAGAAAATATAAAAAAATTTATATTTAATAATTATAAATATCAATTTTTTATAATTATAAAAAATTGATATTTATAATATTTAAGAAAAAAAGTTTAATAAAACAATATATAATAGATGGTTATAAATGATAAACCAGTAAAGATAATGAATAACCAATTTTTTATTGATTATATAAATGATGAAGAAGAAAATGAAGAACAAAATGAAGAACAAAATGAAGAAGAAATTGAAGAACAAAATGAAGAAGAAATTGAAGAAGGAAATGAAGAAGGAAATGAAGAAGAAGAGAAAAATGAAGAAGAAGAGAAAAATGAAGAAGAAATTGAAGAAGGAAATGAAGAAGAGAAAAATGAAAAAGAAAAGAAAGATATAAATGATATACAATTAGGAATAGAAGAGGTACCTGGATTAAGTTCATTTCAAAATATAGGAAATACTTGTTATATGAATTCAGTATTACAATGTTTACTATCTTGTAGTTTTTTAAAATCATTTTTTCTTTTAGAAAATCATGTAGATATAATAAAAAGTAATATATATAATAAAGTGGTTATTAGTGATGATAAAATAGATAATAATAAAGAAATAATAAGAAAAAAGTATTCTAATAATTTAACAAATGAGATAGGAAATATATTTATTAGATATTGGAATAATAATATAAAAATAATACCTTCAAAATTTAAGAAAGTATTAGGTAATTTAAATTCTGATTTCAAAGGAAGAGACCAGCAGGATAGTGAACAATTTTTAAGTTATATTTTAGATAAAATGCATGATGATTTGAGTTATAAAGTGAAAGTTGAATTAAAAAATGATAATAAAAGAATTATAGATTTAATCAAATTAAGTAATACTTGTAAAAAACTTTCGCGTAATAATTTAGTTTCTAATGATAATAAAATATTAATTAATAAAATTTTTAAAAATTATATAATTTCCAATACTGAAGATATAATAAATCTAAGAGGAAGATTATATTGGAAAAATTACATAGAGAAAATGAAACATTCAATAATAAGAGATTTATTTACAGGATTATTTGTTTCAAAAATATTTTGTTGTAATTGTGGTAATTTATCATTTTCATTTGAGCCATTCAATATATTAATGTTACCTATACCAGATAATAATATGAATGAAATAAAATTAAGTGAATGTTTAAAAAACTTTTCAAAAAAAGAAAGATTAGATAATTCGAATAAATATTATTGTAAAAAATGTAAGTCTGATGTGAATGCATTTAAGGAAATAAAGATGTGGAGAGAACCACAAATATTAATTATTCAACTAAAAAGGTTTTCCAATAATATTTGCTTAAGAAAAAATAATAAAAAAATAATATATCCAATTGAAGATTTAGATATATCTAATATTATTTTTAAAAAAAAAAAAGAGAATGATAATAATAATTTATATAATTTATTTTCAATAACTAAACATTATGGCAATTTATATAGTGGTCATTATAAATCATCATCATTAAATCCAATAAATAAATGTTGGTATGAACAAAATGATAAAGATATATATTATATAAATAAAGAAAATTATGATACAGAGATCTCATCAAATATAGCTAGTTATTTATTGTTTTATGAAAAGAAAATTTAAATAATATTATTATTTTCAATAATTAAAATGAACATTTTTTTTAATGAATGTAAGTATATTTTATTACTAAAGATATTATCATAAAAATATAACAAATCATAATTTTTAGGAATTTTAAGAACAATTAATTTAGGTGGATATTTTGTTATAGAATTATTTAATAAGTTATTTATTATACTTTCTATAGGTACATCAGATATTGTTAATAAAAGTTTATCATGATTTTTGTAATATTTTCCTCCCCATGGAGGATCAATGAATACAATATCCTGTTTAATATTACCTAAAATCTTGAGACAACTATTATTATATAATGAAATATTGTTTAAATCATATACTTTAATATTATTAGACAAATATTCAAATCTTTTACTATGTAACTCAATCGCATTTACATTATTAAAATGTTTACAAAAAGAAATAGTATTACCTCCTACTCCTGCAGTTGCATCAGTAATTGTAATATCATTCATATTAATGATATTAATAGAATGAACGTGTTTAATAATAAGTTTCGTAATTATTTCTGCAACTTCTCTAATAGATATATAATGTATTGATTCATTGTCAATTTTAAGTTCATGAATATTATTTTTATTATTAATATATGGGAATAATCTAATTAATGTTTTTTTATTAGTATTTATTTTTTTATAATTATTATTCATTGTTATTAATTTATATACATTTTTTTTTAAATATGTTAAAAAAAAATATTATTATAAAATATTGTTTTTATTAAAAATATTATTAAAAATACTATTTTTATTATCATCATTATTATTCTTAATTTTATTAGTATTATTAGTATTATTAGTATTATTAGTATTATTAGTATTATTAATATTATTAGTATTATTATTATTATTAATATTATTTATATTATTACTGTTTTTAATTTCATTAATTTTATTTTTAAGAGTATCAAGTTCTTTTTTAATTGGATTAAGTTTTAAATTAATAATATCAATAATATTATTATTATTAGAAACATTAGAAATATTAGAAATATTATTAATAGTATCTTGTTTATTAAATTTATTATAATCTAAATTATTATCATAATTTAATTCATTATCAACAAGTTTTTTAATATTACTTTGTGATGGTATTTTTATTTTTGTTATACCATCTTGAATAGTATTATCTTTGAAACTAGTTATACCAGAACCATTTTGATTATTTTTAGTTTTAAATTTATATTCAATTTTATTATCTATATCTGTAATAATAAAAATTCCAGAAGATAAACCATTTATATGTTTGAATTCTTTATAACATTCACGAGTAGCTTTTTTTAGTGAATTTGTTCTATAAATATTTCCACTATTAGGATATGTTAATTTATATCTGTTAATCATATTAATAATATAACTATATAAAAAAAATTTGAAAATAAATTAATTTAAATATAAATATAAATAGTAAATATATAAATATTCATATATATAGATATATTAATCAAATGAATAATAATGATATTTTATTTCAAGCATTAGATTGGAATTGTTATGACTATGAAAATGATGAAGGTAATAAAACTTTTAAAGGAAGAATATTTGGGCGTACTTTAGATAATAAAACAGTTTATGTATCTGTAGAAAATTTTTTACCATATTTTTATGTAGAAATACCTAAAAAATGGCGAGAGTATCAAGTTGATATATTTGTAAACTCAATAAAAAATATAGTTGATGAAGAATATAAAGATTCTTTGGTCAAACATAAAGTGAAAAATAAACATAAATTTTATGGATTTACAAATAATGAATTATTTAAATTTGTTAAATTATCATTTGATAGCCAAGAAGCGTTTTATAAATATAAACAAATGTTAAATTGGAAAATAAGAATACCTGCGTTATCAGTGTATAAAATAAAATATGTAGTTTATGAGACTAATATACCACCATTATTAAGATTAATTCATTATCAATCATTAGATCCATCAGGATGGATTTTGATAAAAGGATTAAAATATAAAATTCTAAATAAAGAAAAATCAATAAATGATATTAATATACGTACAAAATGGTCAAGTTTGAATCATTATTCTAGTAATCAAATATCAAAATTAAATATTCTTTCTTTTGATTTAGAATGTACTAGTACAGATGGTGGTTTTCCAATTCCTGAAAGGCCTGGTGATAAAATAATTCAAATAGGAAATACATTTCACAAATTTGGTGAGACAGAATGTTATTATAGGCATATAATAACATTGGGTAGTTGTGATAAAGTAGAAGGTACTGTAGTAGAATCTTATGATAAAGAGGAAGATGTAATAATGGCTTGGAAAAGATTATTAGATAAAACAAATCCTGATATAATTACAGGATATAATATTTTTGGTTTTGATTATAAATATCTATATGGTAGAAGTAAATTATTAGGAATAGATAAAGAATTTTCAAAATTATCAAGGTTAGAGAATAAAGAATGTAAGTTTGTTGAAAAAGAATTAGCATCTTCTGCATTAGGTCAGAATAAATTGTATTATTATGTAATGGATGGGCGTATAAGTATAGATTTAATGAAAGTAGTACAAAGAGATTATAAATTAGATGATTGGCGATTGAAGCATGTTGCATCAACTTTTATTAGGGAATCTATATTAAATATTGAGACAAAAACAGAATCAGTGTTAGACTCAGAAGAAGAATTATTTAATGGAACTACTATTATAAATACTAATAATACATATGGATTAAAAAAAAGCCAGTATATAATGATATATTATAATGATGGATTATCAGATAACCAATTTATGAATGGAAAAAGATTTAAAATAAAAGATTTGACAGAAAAAACTATTGAGTTATATTTTTTAATAGATGATGAATTATTTAATGATAAGAAACTTAAATTTTTTTGGTGTCAAACAAAAGATGACGTGGAACCAAATGAAATATTTGAATTACAAGAACAAGGTCCCAAGGAGAGAGCAAGAATAGCTAAATATTGTATTCAAGATTGTGAGTTATGTAATAAATTAATGATTAAGTTGCAAGTAATTCCAAATAATATAGGTATGTCTAATGTTTGTACAGTACCTTTATCATTTATTTTTTTAAGAGGACAAGGAATAAAATTATTTAGTTTAGTAGCAAAAGTATGCAAGAAAAAAAATTATGTTATTCCAGTTATTAGAAAAAAAAAGAAAAATGAAAAAGATCCTGAAGATGATGAAGATGATGGTTATGAGGGTGCCTATGTATTTCAACCAAAAAAAGGAGTATATTATGTACCAATAACAGTATTAGATTATGCAAGTTTATATCCAAGATCAATGATTCATAAAAATTTATCTCATGAAATGTTTGTAACTGATAAACGTTATGATAATTTACCAGGATATATATATCATCAGGTAGAATATAAAAATAAAAATGACGAAGTGACTATATGTAGATTTGCTCAAAAGAAGGAGGGTACGAAGAATATTCCAGGTATAATACCTGAGATATTAAACGATTTGTTAGATGCGAGAAGTGCAACAAAAAAAAAAATGAAGAGTGAATCTGATAAATTTAAAAAAAGTGTTTACGATGGTTTACAATTAGCATATAAAATAACAGCTAATTCATTGTATGGACAAATTGGTGCTCCAACCAGTGCAATATTTTTAAAATCAATAGCTGCATCAACTACCGCAATAGGTAGAGGAATGCTTATTTTGGCTAAAAAATATATGGAGAATGATTTTCCAGATATATTAAATGATTTGTGTATAAATATAAAAAAAAAAAAAGATTTTAATAAAATATTAAAAAAAGAATATAAAGAATATACAGATTATCTAAAAAAAAAGAAGAATAATGGTGTTTCTGATGAGGAAACTAGTATTATAAAAAAAAAAATATCAGATATTAAAACTTTATTGAAAAGTATATTTAGGAAATATACTATTGAACCAAATACTGTATATGGTGATACTGACTCAGTATTTGTTAATTTTGATATAAAAGATAAAGAAGGAAATATAATGGATAATAAAGAAAGTTTAGACATTTCTATAAAATTAGGTATATTAGGAGGAGATTTAATTAAATCAAGATTACCATATCCACATGATTTAGAGTATGAGAAAACTTTTTGGCCATTTATAATTATTACTAAAAAAAGATATGTTGGTAATCTCTATGAATTTGATATAAATAAATATAAACAAAAAAGTATGGGTATTGTATTAAAAAGAAGAGATAATCCAGATATAGTAAAAATATTAGTTGGTGGTATAGTAAAAAAAATATTAAATGAACGTAGTACTGAAAATGCAATAAGTTTTACACATAATGTATTAAAAGATATGTTAGATAATAAATATCCTTTGTATAAATTTATTACTACTAAAACATTAAAAGCGAGATATGAGAATAGATCGCAGATAGCTCATGCAGTACTTGCTGATAGAATGAAAGAGAGAGATCCTGGAAGTGCTCCAGTATCAAATGATAGGATACCATATGGCGCAGTTTTAATAGATAAAAAAAAAATTATAAAAGAAAAAACAATAAAAAGAAAAAAAGCCTATAAAATATTTATAAAAGAAATGAATAATGAAGATAATCAAGAATTATTAAATAATATTATAGTTAAAACATATGATTTTGTTACTTATAATATAAATGGTATACTTTTTGATATGGACGACGCAAAAAAATTTATGATATCAAATTTTAAGAAAGAATATTGGGATTTATTAGAAAATAAATTAGAAAAAGAGAAAGAAGATATTAAAAAAGTAAAAAGATATTGTAAAAAAATTATTAAATATTATATTTTCATTATAAATGAAAAAATAAGTATTTGTATAGATGATGACATGATTGGTAAATTTAGTAGAGAAGTAGTAGAAGAATATTTTAAATATGCAGAAGGAAATAAAATAAATAATGTAGATAAATTTAAAGTATTAAAAAATAAATTTATTCAATTATTAGATAAAAGAGGAATGGAGGATGCTTCAATAGTTCAAGGAGATATAATTGAAACACAAGAATATATATCAAAAAATAATTTACAACTGGATTATTTATACTATATACAAAATCAAATGATGAAACCAGCACTACAATTTTTAGAATTAATATCTAATAATCCAAAAAAAATATTTGAGAAATATATTAATGAAGAGCTAAATAGAAGAAAAAATAAATTAGATATAAACTTATATATGAATAATAATTTAAATGATAAAATTAATGGTAAAATTAATAATAATGTATTAAATCAAAATGAATTATTATTTAATGATAATAAAATAATAGTTAAAAAAAATGAAAGTAAGAAGAAAAAAAAAATAAACAAAAAAAAAAAGAAAGATAATATAAATGATTGTAAATTTAAAGATGGAGGAATTGTTTTGGATTTTTAATTAATTAATAAAAATTATTTAATTAAAATATATATTTTAATTAAATAATTAAAGCGTTA
>MDTB01057756.1_pt1 | contig 13524 bp, 9 predicted proteins | sample 811161 | NCBI WGS metagenome assembly MDTB01 (sample SAMN05326650, study PRJNA326480) | marine metagenome | isolation source: seawater | place: Mediterranean Sea | collected 2009
CCCCTGCAAACACGCAGGGCGGTGGGGTGTCGGCCAACTGATGCAAACCGCGCGCCTGGCCCGGTGCGCAGCTCAGCCAGGAACCTTTCGCGAAGGGGTCCGCAAGCCAGTCATGGGACAGAAAATCCCCACCGTACAGCACCTCGGGGTGGCGGAACTGTAACGTGCGCCAGTTATGCTCAAGTGCTGATGCGTGATCGGGAATTGCCACCGAAAACGTGCAGATTGCGCTCTGTTGAGCAGAGGTCCGGCAATAGACCTCGACTGCCCGGGGCCAACCCAATGAAGTCACGGGTGTTGGCATCGAGGCGCTCGCCCAACCCTTGACCGCTTGACCCACATGCCCCTGCTGTATCACCGCCGCTGCATCAGAGCCTAGCGGCAACGCTAATGTCACGCTACTGAGCACATTTAGCGGGAGCGCAATCACCACCTGCTTTGCTGTCACTTGCCCGCCTGAGCCCGATACTGTTACCCCGCTTTCTGTTTTCGCAATATGGTCGACTCGCCAGTTCAGACGCAGGGCATTGCTTAACCGCCGGGCAATGGCCAGTGACAACGACTGTGCCCCACCCTCAATGCGATATTCAGCGGCATGAAACGCCGCCTCCACCCCCCCAAATGAAGCAAACTCGTGGATGAGGTTGATCAGGCTATAGTCATCAGGATGTGCGCCCTGTAATGCAAAGCTGTTGGCCAGGAAGACCTGTTTAGCGGAGGCATCAAGATTGAAGAACTCCAGATACTCTGAAACGGGGATATCGAGGTCGTCACAAGATTCATACCAAGCCGGATGCTCGCTTTTCAGGTTGAGTGCCAGCGCGTTTAGACTTTCAACCAGGGCATCAACGGACTGATCACGGCTTGGCGATGATCGCGCATTGAGCGCCGTCTCGACAGGCTCCAGCCCGATCTCATAGCGTTCCAACTCTTCCATCAGCGCTCTATGGTGCTCGGGCGCCACCCACTCAGCACCTAAATCCACGCTACAGCCGGCGGCGTGAAACGGGACGGTCCAGGTGCGGCCACCTACACGGTCGCGGGCGTCGAGTATGACCACATCAAGCCCCGCACCGGATAGCTCTCTAGCTGCGCACAAGCCGGCCAGCCCAGCCCCTAAAACCGCTACATCAATTTGAGGCACTGATTACATTGCCCTTTACCGGCCTTGATAGGCGCTTTGTGAAAAGCTTTATTGGTAAACGCGTCATACAAAAGTCGCTACCTCCGATAAGCTTTTTTTGAGAGTGGCGGCCCGGGGCACTGTGGCTTCATCCGCTGGATGCCCCACCACCAATAATACAAAGGGCCGCTCATTTTGGGGGCGGCGCAAAATCTGGTTGAGAAATTTCATTGGGTTCGGAGTGTGGGTCAGTGTAGCCAGACCGAGCTGATGGCAAGCGTTGATCAAAAGCCCCGTTGCAATACCTATCGACTCGGGGACGTAGTAATTCTTTTGACGCGCACCCTGAGAATCCACCCGGTACCGTTCAGCGAACACGGCAATCAACCAGGGGGCCGTCTCCAGAAACGGTTTTGAGGCATCAGTCCCTAATTTATTAAGATCACTCAACCAAGTGTCACCCGCTTTGCCACCGTAAAATGCGCGCTCTTCCACCTCTGCTGCTTCCCTTATCGATCGTTTGGTCATTGCGTCGTTCACACAGACAAAATGCCAAGGTTGATGGTTGGCGCCACTAGGAGCCGAGCCAGCCGTCAGAATACAGGCTTCAATCACGGCTCGCTGGACAGGCTCATCAGAAAAATGACGCACCGTACGCCGTCGCAACATGAGGTCGCGATGCGCGATCGCAGAACGCAGCATCGCCTCGTCAGACAATCGCCCCGGCAACTTTAACGGGATAGGGTCGTAGTCGAAATCCGTCATAGACTCAGCCGAATCACGGGAAGCAGCCAAGGGTGTATAACGCAGCGGAGAGCGCGGTTCAGTTATCGTGATCAGTGAATCTCCACTAAGATGGTCCCAGAACGGCGGGTGACGGTCAGGATCAAATATGCAAATCAACACGCGCGCGGGTGTTGCCGCTACCACGCGCGACACCGCGATCAAATGGATCAAACGTTGCCTGCGCGAAATCACTCGCAAGGATTATGAGTTGCCGGTGGACTATGCCACGGCGCGGGCTGACATTGTCGTGACCTTAAAGTCTGCGGGACACCGCTCCTCGGCTTGCGCTAAAGGCATCTCAATAGATCTCACCGCCTTCAACACCGGTCGCACTGCGCTAATCGAGTACCCGGCCTTTGCCAAAGACCCAGTGATCGGCTCCAGAGAAACGCTGCCTCCAGAGTCAGTGTTAGCCGCAATGATCGCCCATGAGATCAGCCACTTTGTTCAATATCGATACGGGCCCGACACACGGTGGTTGTGCAAACGCTACCGCAAACCACATGGGGAGGGTTTTCAAGACATTTACCGGATTCTCAGGGCGAGGGTAATCAACCCGCACTTCTCTCTGACGTAGTCATTCTTGTCACCGAATACGTGGCGGCGGACACCTGACTCAAAGCCTACGCCTGACAAGCGAGGCGACAGGCCAGCGTGCCGGACTCCCATCTGCACATGCCTAGAGAATGGAAAAGCGCTCAACCTCCGCGACAGATTTCGTCTTTGACCCCATAATCGCCTCTCGTAGCGAACCTAAGGTGCAAGCTCCCTGATGCCAATTGACCCAGAAGTAGCCGGATTTTGCGGGGAAAAACTCGTCAAACTCGACGACCATCTCCAGATCCGATATATCGCGCCTAAAAAAATTGCCGGCTGCAGCACTCTGGTCGTTCGAAAAGGTGTCACCGCTTACGCCTCGACACATGGGGAAATGGACATTGAGCGCGAGAAAGCGCTCCGTGATGACACCATCTTCCGCATCTACTCCATGTCAAAGCCGATCACTTCTATCGCTCTGATGATTTTATTTGAGGAAGGCCGCTTCCAGTTGACTGACCCGGTGCATAAATTCATTCCGTCATGGCAAAAACACCGCGTTTGGGTCGAAGGTGAAGGCGATGCGATGAAGACTCGTCGACCCGAGTCTCCAATGACCATTCAGCACCTGTTGTGCCATACCTCGGGCCTCACCTATGGCGGTTTTCTACCAGGGCTTGAGCTGCCGGTGGATGCTGCTTATTCAACGGCGGGCATCTCGCGAGCGGGCACCGACACGCTGGAGCAATTCGTCACAAAACTGGCCGAAGTGCCGCTCCTATATGAACCCGGGTCCCGATGGAGCTACTCCTTGGCAACCGATGTGTGCGGTCATTTGATCGAGGTCATATCCGGGCAACCGTTGGAAACGTTTTTGCGAGAGAGGCTATTCGAGCCTATTGATATGCCCGATACCGGATTTAGCGTCCCCGATGAGAAGCTCGACCGCTTTGCCGCCTGCTATGAACGGGTACCTGATAAATCCCTGAGCTTACAGGACGACCCTGCTACCAGCCGGTATCGAATTCCGCCAAAGGCGCCGTCCGGCGCGGGCGGCCTGGTCGGTACCGTTCAGGACTACGCCAACTTTTGCGAGATGCTGCTGAATCAGGGGCAGTTCAGAGGGCAGCAACTGATTGGGCGGCCGGTTATAGAACTGATGACCCGTAATCATCTAAAGGGGGGTGCATCGCTCGCTCAGATGGCAGTTGGGGGATTTTCGGAAACCAGTAACGAGGGCGTGGGCTTTGGGCTCGGCTTTGCCTCGACCATGGATGCTGCTGCCTGTGGCACAGTGGGTGAGGGGGACTTTTATTGGGGCGGATTGGCGTCCACGCTGTTTTGGGTCGACCCGGTGGAGGACCTCTATGTCATCTTCATGACACAGCTTATCCCCTCCTCTACCTTCAACTTTCGAGGGCAAATCAAGAATATTGTATATGGCGCGCTCAGGAGCGGCACAGATCATTAGACGTTCTGCGGTTAGTTATGGTCCAAAGCGAGTCATGCTGTGAGCGCCTCAAGGTGCGCCAGCGCCGAGTCGGCCAGTGCTCGCAGGTCGTAACCCCCTTCGAGCGTTGAGACAATGCGACCCTGCGAACACTGATCCGCCAGCGCCACAATCTGGGCAGTGATCCAGGCAAAGTCAGAGGCATCCAGCTTGAGCTGCGCCAAAGGGTCAGCCCGGTGCGCGTCAAAGCCTGCAGAAATAAAAATGAGGTCAGGCCGATGCCCCTCTATGCCCTGCCACCAAGAACCGTCAATCGCGCGCCTGAAATCATCACCTGACGCGCCCGCCTCCAACGGTGTATTCACGATATTGGGTGCCGTCACATCGTGAAGACGATGGGGGTAGTATGGGTGTTGAAAGCTCGAACACACCAGAATCTCCGGATACTCGCGGCATAGATCCACTGTGCCATTCCCGTGGTGCACGTCAAAATCCAGGATTGCCACACGATGAATGTTGGGTAAGTTCAGCGCATTGATGGCGCCAATTGCAACGCTATTCAATAAACAGAACCCCATGGGCGAATCGAATTCGGCGTGGTGCCCAGGCGGGCGCACAGCGCAAAAAACTCTATTGGCCTTGCTCTGTGTCACGTCCTTAACCCCCTGCCAAACAGATCCGGCAGCCTGTAAGGCGCCAGACAGGCTTGCGGGGCCCATCCAGGTATCCGGATCCAAAGAGGTGAGCCCCTTCTGGGGAACAGATTGCCTGAGTCTGTTGACCAACTCGGGGTGATGCGCAGAAGCGATCAGCTTTTCATCGATAGGCGGAGCCTCAAGCAGCGGATAATCCTGCGCGAAACCGGTTTGCTCAAGGTGCTCTAGCAGGAACGATAAGCGGTCCGACCGTTCCGGATGTCCTTCGGGGGTCTCATGACTAACACAGTCTGGGTGGCTATAAAGATGCACGTTTTTTATCCCCAGCCAGATTGCTGGCTTGTTCTACCGGCAGTGGCAATCAGAGGCCTCTTACAAAACAAGTCCGCGAGATGCGGGCTTGGTCATTAATGGCGGAGAAGGAGTCAACCTCACCCGCTACCATGGCGTCCTCGCTCCAAACCACCGCGGGCGAGGGCTCGTGACGCCAGCCAGGCGCGGGAAACGCGTCAAGTTCACCTCCAACGCAGAAGTCCGCACACCCGCCGAGCGCCATGCCGCCATGACCAGGGCCCAGCGCCTAAAACGCGTGTTCAGTATCGACATCGAGGTCTGTGGCCGCTGCGGTGGTTCTGTCAGGGTCATCGCCAGCATTGAGGACCAGGACGCCATCGATCGAATACTGACTCAGCTGCGCCAGAACGAACAGGAAACACCGACTAGACCGTTGCTGGTGCCACCGACCAGAGCGCCACCTGGGACGTTGCCGCTTTTCGCTGGGAAGGATTCAAGCACAACAGCACTACACCAGCAAGGAAGCCAGTGAAAACCGCATGGCATGAGCTGTTGCGTACTCTCGTTCAGGAATGAACGTATTTGAATGGCATGCTCAACGCCGCGAACAGGATTTTCGGGTCAACAGATGGATATTTCGAAAGGTCAGCAGGTCCAATCGACACAATCATCGAGGATGCTTACTCTCTATAAGCCTATACGTCCTATACCTGCGCTAGAACGGGTACTACTACCATGCAATACTGCTGTTACGCATGCTGTGGGGCAAGCCGAATGAACCGACGCTGGCTATTCTTTGGGGTTGTAGCGCTGATGCTAGGCCTGAGTTGGTACTGGGCTTCCATAAAGCCTGCGATATCCATCAGGACTGCGTTGGTCGAGCGGGGAGATGTTGAGCTCACGGTTTCGAATACCCGTGCCGGGAGCGTGAAGGCGTGTCGTCGATCCGGCCTGTCGATGCCGATTGGTGGGCGTGTCGAGGCACTCCATGTCGCGGAGGGTGATAGCGTCGAAGCCGGCGCAATATTGCTAGAGCTGTGGAACGACGACCGAGAAGCGCAGGTTGCCCAGGCGCGTGCTCAGGTGAGCGCAACCACCCACCGGCGCAGTCAGCTTTGCGTCGAAGCGGAAAATGCACTTCGTGAGGCAAAGCGGCTCGTGTCGTTGCACGAGCGCGGTATAGCGTCGCTTGAGGTCATGGAGGCGGCGCGTACTCGCGGGTTCGCAGCGGAATACGCTTGCGAAGCCGCGCGCAATGAAGCCGAGATTGCGGTTTCGGGTCTGGAGTTACAGCTTGCGTTGTTAGCGGAAACTCAGCTTAAAGCGCCTTTTGCGGGGATTGTCGCGGAAATTACCGGTGAAGTCGGTGAATACGTCACCCCATCCCCGCCTGGGGTCGCGACACCACCTGCCGTCGACCTCATCGACTACAATTGTCTTTATGTCACGGCACCGATTGATGAGGTGGACGCGGGGCGGCTAAAACCAGGGTTATCTGCCCGAGTCAGTCTGGATGCGTTTCGTGGTCAGACGTTTGCCGCCGAACTGACTCGTATCGCACCGTACGTTCTCGAGCTGCAGAAGCAGGCGCGGACGGTAGGAGTCGATTTGCAGCTTGTCGATGCTGCGAATAATGCAGCGCTGCTGGTGGGCTACTCCGCCGACGTCGATGTCGTACTTGATGTGAGTCGCGATACGCTGCGTGTGCCGACTGAGCTTGTGCTCGAAGGTGATCATGTCTATCGCTACCAATCGGCAAACGGCACGGTCGAGAAGATCTCGATTACCGTGGGTTTGCGAAACTGGAACTACACTGAGGTCACTGGCGGGCTGAGTGAAGGTGATGCGATTGTTGTGTCGCTCGATGCAGAAGGCCTGGTCGACGGCGCCGCAGCTGTGGTGATCGATGATTCGCCTTGAAGCGGTCGAGCGCACCTTTACCGTGGGTGAGAGCGAGGTCAGGGCTCTGGTTGATGTGTCGCTGACTATCGATCAAGGCGATTATGTCGCCGTGATGGGGCCTTCCGGCTCTGGCAAGTCGACGCTTCTCAATGTGCTCGGGTTACTCGATCACTGCGATTCTGGGCGCTACTGGCTGAGCGAGATCGAGACGAGCGGACTGGACGAAAGTCACCGTGCCTTGCTGAGACGTGAGCATATCGGTTTTGTATTCCAGTCATACCACCTGATTCCTCGATTGAGTGCTCAGGAAAACATCGAATTACCGATGATGTTGGCGGGAATTTCCCCTGAGGTCCGTCGTGCATCAAGTAATGCGGTGCTTGAGAGATTACGGATCGCTGATCGCGCCCACCACCTACCTAACCAACTCTCGGGTGGCCAGCGTCAGCGTGTTGCCATTGGTCGCTCGATCGTTATGAAGCCGCAGTTGCTGCTCGCGGATGAGCCCACAGGCAATCTCGATAGCCGTTCGGGTGCCGAGGTGACAGCGCTGCTCGAAGAACTGAACGTGGAAGGAATTACGTTGTTGATCGTTACACATGATCCGGCCATGGGAGATCGTGCCCGACGTCGTATTCATATGCTGGATGGCCGAGTTGATTCAGACGAGTATTCAGGCGGGTTATGAGTCCCCGTGATTTGCTGGGTTTTACCTCACTGACTCTGGCAAGGCAGCGATTTCGATCTTTGATGCTGGTTCTATCGCTGGCCTTGGGCGTGTCATCAGTAGCGATACTGGTGGCACTGGGCGAAGCCGCTCGCGGGTATGTGCTGCAGGAGTTCGCGTTGCTTGGTACTGACGTGCTTGCCGTATTTCCCGGACGAAAGTCGACGTCCGGCGCTATGCCGCCGGTTAGCGGGACCGCAGCGCGTGATCTTACCCTCGATGATGCACGATGGGTCGCGCGGGGGTTGCCGGGCGTCCGGGCTGTGGTACCGCTGGTCCAGGGAAGCGCCGGGGTGAGTTTTTCGGGGCGCGAGCGTGAGAGCCTTGTCATTGGTAGCAGCTCGGCCTTCTTTGCGGTCCGCCGTTTGCAGCTCGGAGCGGGCTCGATCTGGAGCGGCGTGGCACTCGATCAGGCCTCGCCGGTTGCAGTGATTGGTGAGACTGTGCGTGACGAGTTATTTGGCCAGGGTCGTGCTCTCGGCCAATGGTTACGTGTTCGCGATTATCGGTTTCGCGTGGTCGGTATTCTCGAGGGTAGTGGCGATTCGTTTGGCGCCGATCTCGGTGACGCCATCTTTATCCCGGTTGCCTCGGCGCAGCAGCTGTTTAATGTCTCTGGTCTATTTCGTCTGCTTGTCCAGGTCGATCCAGGTCGCGACCGCGAAAAAATGATCGTCTCGATCGAGCAACGGCTAATGGCGGCGCGGGATGGGCAGCTTGATGTGACAGTGGTCAACCCTGATGCCATGCTTTCCAGCCTTTCGGATATTCTCTTGGCGATGACGCTGGCGGTGGCAGGGATAGCGGCAATCAGCTTGGTTGTCGCAGGCATACTGGTAATGAACTTGACGCTGATATCCGTACAGCAGCGCACGGCTGAAATTGGTTTACTTAAAGCAGTCGGTGCGACATCAGGGCAGGTTCGCCTGATCTTTATCGCGGAAGCTCTGGTGCTTGCCGCTGTCGGTATTTCGGTGGGTTTTGCACTGGCACTAATTGTGCTGCAGGCAGCCGCCTGGGCGATACCCGATTTACCCTTTAGCCTGCCCTGGTGGGCTTTGTTAGCGGTCGGTGTGATTACAGTTATCATCGCCCTCATATTTGCCTGGCGACCATCGAGTCGTGCCGCGGCGTTGACGCCCGTGGCGGCCCTGGGGCGTGGTTTGTGACTATGCGCACGGCCGACTGGTTTAGATGGACGCGGCGCGCTTTGCTTGTGGATCCGGGGCGCAGTTTGCTGACAGCGAGTGGTATCGCTATTGGCATTTGCGCGATGGTTTTGCTCACAGCCATTGGCGAGGGAATCCGTAGCTATCTCCTCGAGAGCTTTTCGCAGTTTGGTTCGCGAATTGTTGCGGTGACTCCGGGTAAGCCGTCAACTAGCGGCTTACCATCAAGCGGACTAGTCAATACGGTGCGTCCCTTGAGCCTGGAAGACGCGGAGGCGCTTGGACGTCTACCGCACGTGGAAGCTGTCGTACCGATGGTACAAGGTACCGCGCGAGTCGAGGCCGGGCGGTTGGGGCGTGACACGGATGTTTACGGCGTGGGCTCAGAGTTCGCGACGGCATTCCGTATTCCGGTCAGCACCGGACGCTTTTTGCCTGAGGAGTCCGGTCGTTCCCGTTACTTTGCTGTGCTCGGCTATAAAGTGCGAGACGAGCTCTTCGCTCAGCGCAGCCCATTGGGTCAGTTTGTTCGTATCGGAGGCAGTCGATTTCGTGTTTTAGGTGTGATGGCACCAAAAGGCCAGATACTCGGGATTGACCTTGACGATGCGGTATACGTTCCTGCTGATATCGCCCTCGAAATGTATAACCGCGATGGCCTGATGGAAGTCGACGTCATGTTTCGCGAATCAACGACAACCGATGCGATGGAGGCGGCGATTCGTCGGGTGATTATCCAGCGTCATGGGGATGAGGATGTATCGCTGCTCAGTCAAGAAGATATGCTTGCCAGCCTCGACCGTATTCTGGGTATGTTGAAACTTGCTATCGCCGCGCTGGCGATGATCGCGCTGACGGTGGGTGGTGTCGGCGTACTCACCATAATGAGTATGGCGTTGTCTCAACGCGTCCCCGAGATCGGCTTACTGCGCGCTATGGGCGCTGGTCGCAGGGAAATACTCGTGATGTTTCTGCTTGAGTCGATAGCACTGGCTGCATTTGGGGGGGTGCTCGGTGTGGTGGCGGTAGGTGCGGTAGTCATTCTCCTGAACATATTTGCACCATCGCTCCCGCTGCTTGTTGCTCCTGCCTATCTCGCCGCCGGCTTGACTGTCGCGATGGTTGTGGGCTTGACAGCAGGTCTATCTCCCGCATTGCGCGCGGCCGGTCTCAATCCGGTTGATGCGCTGCGCAGCGAGTGAGTGTAATCAGTCTGGGCTATCGGTTTGCAAGCGCTGCCGCAACATTGCTTGGAACAACATCTTGCCCGCAGTGTTTCAGCAAGAGAATGGCGTGGGTCGTGTAACGGCAGCTAGCGGGTTTGATGATCGTGCTAAACACTAAACCTGATAACTCGACCCTGTGCGACTACAGATCTGCTTATCTTTTCGCCTGGATAATGAAGTAGTCGAGAACCTCCCCCTCCTGGTCAATGAACTCAGAGCGGAGTTCTGATGACGTTGCGGTGACCACAACCGAGCCTATCTTGGCGATGCCGCGCTCTTGAAAATAGGGTTCGCTCGGTGTGAATGTCCGGTGGGCTGGATGCTTTAGCCAATCCGGCTTTGTGCACCCGTAAAGCTGCCCCTCACGGCATGGATTCCGGTAAGTGGTGTGGCCTGCGTTACCTGCCACGGTGTACACCACCTTGTCATCTTTCTGCGTGATTCGGCTGATTTTGCTGTAAGGGTCATCACCTTGGCCAAGCAGCGGTTCGCCTTGTGCGTCGACCTCAGCGTGCAGCTTTGCGTCAAATGAACCTGAGTTTCCGTAATGCCCCCCAATGTACCAGCTTCGCTCGTATGTATGTGCATGACCACTGAATACGGCATCCACTCCATACGCATCGAATATCTTACTGAACTCTTCTCGCATCATGATCTCTTTGTCTTCGAGATCGGAGTCGTGGTTCTCGCCTTTTGAGTACGGTGGATGGTGGAAAAACACCACCGTCCACGGGCGCTGGTTGCGTTTCAGATCTTTGACCAGCCACTGCTGCATCGCCTGTCGTTGCGCTTCATCCTGAACGCTGAGCTGCGAGTCGAGACTCACAAGATGCACAATCCCGTAGTCCATTGAAAAGTACTGCTCAGTTTCGCTTGCCGCGCCGCCCAGCTCGGCCTGCGTTGGCAGAGTGAAGATGTCCATGTAGGGCGGTCCGGTACCATCCGGTCCATCACCATTACCGTCATAGCTCGCAGGATCAGAGGATTGGCTTGCACCGCCCAAAGGAACTTCTACAGGGCCGTTCTCACAGCCATCAATCTCCATGAATGGGCAAATATTGAAGATGCCGAATCCCATCTCGTGATTGCCAATGGTGGGGACAACAGGATGTTGCTGCAGTATCGATGGGTAGACATCAAAGAAAGAGACTTGCCATTCGTGGTCGGTGCCAGCCGGGTAAGCGTTATCCCCGAGCAGGACAAGTAGGTCGAGCTGGTCCTGTGTCGCAGTCCTTGCTGCGTACTTGAAGTAGCCGTCCCTCACAGCCTCTGCTTCCCCCTCATGCTCGGGGGATCCTTGCCTATCCTTTTCGCCTGCAGTGCCGGAATCGCCAAAGATCAGCAGTCTGACATTGCCGTCATCAGGGACCGCGTCGTAGTCGGGTGCTGTTGTGAACATCATCGCGTCAGATACAGCTTTGCCGCCTATTGAGTAGCGATAATGTGTGTCTGGTTTGAGCCCGGATAGCGCTATTTCGTAATGGCTGTCCGCCAATGGTGCTTGAAGTGCTTGCTCTACCTCCCCGTCATGGGAATACAAACAAAGGACATCGCTACTACCCCGCCATTTGATGGTCATGCCTTGGGGCCTGGGCATCTGCAGCAACACACGGTCAGGCGTGATAGCTGTCAGCTTTTCGCAAAGTTGGAGGGCTTGATTTGAGACCTCTGCGGTTGCCGGTAGTGATATCAGCTTGAGCAGAGCCGCGATCAGAGCGAGCCTTAGCGCGGCGGAATTGTAATTAGAGCCACAGTTCATTTCGGGAGCCTTTCTTCTGGATGATAGGTTCAACCTGCCCTTGCAGAGGTGTCTTAAGGAGAGGAGCCCGCCATATATCCCTGTCCGAAACCCTACCTGCCGAATATGGCATTCATATGACCAACTGATCAGCCGCCGCTCTGTTTGCGCCCACAAGTAACCGGCATTTTCCAAGGCAGATGCACGGGCGGCGAAACAAAAATGAAACACAAAGTAAACAAATCTTTAAAGACAAGTTCATCTGATATTCACCGCAAGTTAATAGCTTTTAACGCTCCGTTATGACGTGAAGGAACATCCATGAAATATTGTCCGCTTGTCGCCGCCGTTGCTGCGGTCCTTGCCTCATATGCAACCGCTCAGGAATCAGCGTCGACTGGTGAGGTCGAAGAAGTTGTTGTTACTGCAAATCCGATCCGCGATAGTCAGCAATCGGCGCTCGATGCGAAGCGCCTTGCCAATAATGTGGTGGACGTTATCGCCGCCGATACGATCGGTCGCTTCCCCGATCAGAACCTCGCTGAGTCACTGGCGCGTTTGCCAGGGATTGCAGTGGAGCGCGATCAAGGGCAGGCGCGTTTTCTCAATATGCGCGGCGCTCCCTTTCGTTGGACGGGTATCGCATTTGATGGCATCGATGTGCCCGGTGCTGAGAATGGCCGAATTCCGCGGTTTGATAGCTTTCCGTCTACCATTACCAGTCGAATCGACGCCAATAAGGCTGTACTTCCAAGCATGCCTGGCGAGTCTGTTGCGGGCTATATTAATATCAATACCTTTAACGCTTTTGCCGCAGAGGGACTCTCGCTGGCACTCGATTTTGGTATTGGTGAGCAAGATCTTGGCGGTGGTGATATCGAGCGCAACAGCATTCGTGGCTCTTGGTCGAACGGCAACTTCGGAGTCACCGCGTTTTACTCCAAGAATCGGCGTGAGCAGGTTACCGACAATCGCGAGTATGAACTTGAGCGCGATGATTCCGGTACCTTGATAGTCAATAATCTCGACTTCCGTAGCTACTTCGTAGACCGAGAGGACTCAGCTTACGGAGGGCGCGTTGAGTATCGTGGCGAGGGTGCGTTGCACTCACTGTTTGTTTCCTCGCTTTACTCTGAGTTCATTGACGAGGAAGAGCGGAACCAGTACGACTTTGACATGGTGGTGCCCCAGCCTGGTGTGGCGCTCAACAACGTCCCGATTATTGCCTCTCGATTGCTTCAGGATGGCGTGTATGAGAACTCGACGTTTACCAATACGCTCGGTGCTGATTTTTCAGTTGATAAGTGGGAGGTCGAGGCCAGAATCAACTATACAGAGACCGAGTTCGCTACCCGCATTCCATTGCCGCGAAGTGTCGGTGGTGTAACCAGCGGCAGCTTTGATCTGAGTGATCAAGAGGATCCCTTACTGTTTTTGGACCAGCCGCTCAATACGATTGAATACGCGCTGACGCTGAGTCTCGACTTCGCACAGGCCCTCGATATCGATGCGACCAAGTACAAGTTAGATTTCGATCGTGATATGCCACTGTTTGGCAAAGACAGCACGGTCGAGTTCGGGTTTCAGTACGATCAGCGCGAGTCGGACGGCTTCGCACAGGCCCTCGGCGTGGACTTTGCTTTCCCCATTGCCGATGTTGGTTCATTTGATACGGGTCAGCCCTGGTTTTCGAATACCACCAATACGATTGGCGGTACCTACTACGACAACGTTGCGCTTCGAGACGCATGGGAAGCTCAGGGCGGTGTAGGGCCGGTCGATATTCCCGATGACCAGGCGGTAGCAATTGACGAGGACATTATGGCTGCCTACGCAATGGCTACAACGCTGTTTGACTGGGGTAACGTGGTGTATGGCGTTCGACTCGAGCAGACTGACTACACGAGTGCAGGCCC
>MDTB01182884.1_pt1 | contig 13524 bp, 32 predicted proteins | sample 811161 | NCBI WGS metagenome assembly MDTB01 (sample SAMN05326650, study PRJNA326480) | marine metagenome | isolation source: seawater | place: Mediterranean Sea | collected 2009
AAATATTCAGGAGTTTTCATGATAGCATCAACGTCTGATTGACACTCTTTGAAGCGTAAATGTTCGCTTCCTTCAGCGTATCCAATACCGGGTAGTTCAACACGGAACCAATCAGAAGATCCCTTGTTCATAAATGTAGACTTTTCTGATAACAACTCTCTTATGTATTCACGTAGTAATTTCATTCTGGACTCCACAGCTCATTACGATCTCTATCAAAGATAGGTACTCCAAACTCTTGAGCCAGCTTCATCACTTGTCCTAATTTTCCAGGTGGAATCATTTCCATTTCATCTTCAACGTCACGACCTTTATTCTGCTTCTTTAGTATCTGTATGATTTCCCATTCTGGAATAATCCCGACCGCCTTCCAGTTATCAACTAAAGCTTCGTTTGTGCCTGGTACATCTTCATCCCACGTAGACTGATCTAAAACGTATGGAATATTCCTTGCCGTCTTTTCAGCAAATTTGCTTCCGCGGTCGAGTTTTCCATAGCGACTATAATCCTTTGATATTGTCGGCAGCTTATTAATTCCAGAAGACTTCTTTCTTTGCTCATATTCTTCTTTTGACACAGTGCTCGTTAAACCTGGAGTATAATCCTCTATGTGTCCACTATAAAGCTGGTCCATATCATTAGTCGCCAGAGTAATTCTACCTTTTACCCATAAGCCAGTGTGGCCTCCCCAACCAACGATTTCTTCGCTAGGAAGAGTCATTGTTGCTGACAGCTCATCTTTACTTTTACCCGCTAAATCTACTAAAGAATATGGATCACCCCAGTGAACAGTATCTAAAGTTGATAACCACTTGTGATCTGCATTTGCATTAAACGCGCGCTTAATCGCTTTGCCTCCGCCTTTTCCAGGGTCGCCGCCGAAGAACATCTCGCCTTCTTCACCGAACTCTTCTGATGCGGCAGCAAGGTCATGGACAAATCCCATAGCATCTTCGGTCAACAGCTCTCTTATGTATTCACGGAGCAACTTCATTCGTACATTCCCTTGGTAGACTTAATCTCCAGATTATACTTCTTTGACATTTTTTCAATCTGGAACCAGGCCTCTTCATCGTAGTCTTGCTCATTGCTAGTTACTATAGCGACAGGCTTCCAGTTATCGACTAGCGCTTCATTATTAGTTATACCCTCATCTGCACCTACTGGATTCCAGTCGGCTTTATCAAGTACAATGATGGCATTGTCTCTTGCATAACCAGAAGGTATGTAAGTTTTCTTTACACCTTTGTTCTTACCAGACGACGCTGTTCGGTGTGGATCTACGCCTTCAAAATCTTTGATGCCGCCAGTAATTATATGATCCATGTTATTGGCTAAAAGAGAAATATGACCCTTGATCTCTAATCCAATCGCTCCCATCGCACCGGTGCCAGTATTCGCTAGCTCGCCTGGAAGATACACAGAAGTGCTTACTTCGTCCTTACTACTTCCTTTAAGAATCTTCATTAGGGCCCATGGGTATCCGTGGTCGACCCAGTGTACTGTCGTTAATGTATTTAGAAATGCCCTGTCCGCGTGTTTGTGAAATGCTTTTTTAAGTGCTCTACCAGATGGGAACTGAAGATCGGCGTCGAACATACTTCGACGATGCTTATCTCCAGACTTCATAGGCCAGTTTTCTGAGTCATCCAAGTCTTGCGCTAGCGCTGATCGTCGCGTTTGGTCTTCGTACAATAGCTCTTTTATGTATTCTCGAAGCAGGTTCATTTTTTGCCCCTGATTTTTATCCAAGCTCCCCATAGAATTGGTATAGCTAACCAGTGGAGACATAACAACCAGGCGGCTGGTGCACCGGCGTAAAAGGCGGGATGAACATGGTTTCCAAGAAATATAAACAGCACAGGGAATAAAACATCTTCAATTATCTCCCAAGCTATAAATATGACAACAAAAGCAAGACCATTTTCTTTTAAGAATTTCTTAAGTTTTTTAATAGAGAAATGCTCAAACTTATGAAGTATTCGGTGTTTAAGCCAGCGTAAAAACTTCATTTACAGTCTCCAGCTTTCGTTAACTCTTTAAGTCCAACTGGATTCCAAACGCAACCAGAAGCAACGTCCCATCCGTAATACCAAAAAGCATCATCATCATTTCGTTTACTATTTAAATAAGGACATATTTCTATTCCTGCATAGTGCTCTGCAACCTTGGGCCAGTCAATCATTTTATCAAATTGAGGTCCAGAGGGATGATCCACACTATACATTTTAACAAATTTGTCGAAATGGTGTTCGTCAGGAATAAATAAAATTTCATAATCATTGAGCACTACGTTGTAAGTACTATCATACTTGCTGTAACCTGAAGTCAACCCGAATTCACAAAACTCTTTCCAAGTTTCTGAACTGCCATCTTGACATTCGTACCAAAGACCTTCTGGCTTTGGCCCGATTTTTTGGGTAAAATTTCCAATTTGGGGAACTATTCCCTTGACTCTACTCCCAGGTCGACTGTGGTGTATTCTCATCTTATCGCCACCCTCTAGTGGAAAATAAGATTCGCGAATAATGTTCCTTATGTATTCTTGGAGAAGTTTCATCTTACTGAATCTCCAGGATTTCCCGTAAGATTAGCAATAGTAACATGAAAAACTCTTTCAGGTTCAGGATTAATCGGCCCTCCAATTAACTCCATTATCTGATTAACATAAATTTTCAGTTGGTCTTGATTAACAACCCATAGAACCCAAGATTGTCTATCACCATCTTCTCTGTATTCTAAATTTGATTCTAACATTACAGAGGGTGGAGCAGGAAGAGAACCTTCTTTGCTCATTTGTTTTAAAATTTTTCGAAATGGCTTTAAAATACTTTGGTGAACAAGAGTTACATGAAATCTTTCTGGCGGAAGCGGAATAGCTCGTGGTGGTAATTCAGGAATCAACGATTCTATTAAAGAAATATTCTCAGGAGCAGGCATAATTTTTAAGATACCACTGAATTTAACTTCTTGCTCTATTAGTAAGTTTTCCATAAGAGACATTGACTTTAAATATTTTTCTTGGTTATCTTTATCTGATTGCTCCATACCCTCTTTATCAAGAAGCATATTTTTTTTATTAGCAACAGCCCAGTTATACTCATTAGCTTCAGATAAAATTTCTTTTATGTATTTTCTTAAGTTATTCATATTCCAAGTTCTCTTAATCTATTAATTGTCTCTGCGCTACCTCCAGGCGTATGGAATATTCCAATGCCGCCCGCTGCATTCCAAGAATCAATAGTAGATTTTCTATCGTCGATAAGAATATTTGGTACACCGTTTGTAGTTGCATATTCTGCTTTTTGAACTGCGGGAGTAATTATAATTTCAGCCGGCTGCGGGGTTAACCATTTTTCGACCCAAAGAGTTTTACCCTCTCCAGCTGTCATGCTAGCCCCCTTATGAGCCCTGATAGGGGCGCTGAGGATATTTACTACGTGTCCTGATGAGGTTATAAAGGGCCACAAATCTCTTAAAGCATCAGGCCACGGAGGCATACTTGCGAAAACAGGCCCGGGATTTGCTCCGATAGCAGAAAACATCATGGTTCTAACTGGCTTAAGATCTAGATCTGGTCGACCCGAAGCTCTCCAGTCAGGGCCTAACTCTCTGCGAACCCAGCCAAGTCTTTTTCTATGACCTTTTGTAGAAGCGATTCCAGGTATTTCTCCCGTATCTAAAATTTGATTTACTAAATCCACCACAGCTGCTTCAAAATTTACTAAAACACCATCCATATCACAAAAAATTTGTGACTCTGAAACGGGATTAATAGCATCTATCTCTAAAGATTCTCTTATATATTGTCGCAGAATGTCCATTAATAATTCCGAGCTCCGATTGTTGTAACTTCTGGATACTGTTTTGCCATCTTGTCTTTTAGATGACCAATCTCTTTTCGCATCATTTTACCAAAATGAACGTGATCACCAGGCTCAACTACTGTTTCGTAAAAATATTCGATTAATTTACTAGCTATACCCTGTCCACGTGTATCACTTCGCGTCTTCATATAGTCGATATACCACATCTCAGAACCGTCGCTTGCGGTACCGTATTGATGATAGTCTAAAAATCCAATAACACAAACATCAGAAACGCCAGGAACTAATTTACCCTTCCTCGGCTTTTTTAGTCGTCGACCAGTGCGGCCATATCTTTCCCACTCTTGGTATTCGTTAAAATATGGATCATTTAAAGGCTTTCCATCTGGTCGAAGATTTTGATCTTTGACTGACATGTCGCAATATGCAATTCTTTTAACATTGCTAGCGCGAGAATATCTAAGAGGAGATTTTAATTCTCTAAACTCTATAGATTCATTTAAGATTTCATTAACATATTTTTTTAAAAGAAAACTCACTTTTAATCCCCGATATTTAATTTAATTATATAAAAAAAGCGCGGGGATACCTGCTATCCCGATTAAATTAAGACAGCATTATTTCTTATTTTCTTTTTTCTTTTTTTCTATTGATCCAGAAATAATCATTTCACTTTTCTTTACGAAATCTTTTACTTCTTCGTAAGCAGACGTAGGGAGATTGTTTCCTCTTACTCGAGTAAGAGTTTTTTCTATATGTTGTCTTAGTTCCTTTGGAAGCAACTTACTTTTCCAAAAATACATTTAGCACCTACTCAAAATCTTAAGTATTCTATCTTTTGTTATATAAGATATTTTACCACCGACCAAAATTTTGTACATTTTTACTGTCTTTTTGGTGTTTATAACTTTGGAATTTATAGAATTAATTAGTAATCCCATTCCTCCGCCTGAATTAGAAATTATGGGCGAAATGTGAGAATCAACTTTGGAAACCAATAACAAGTCCCCAGACAAATATTGAGATTCCATGCTCCTCCTGAATGTTACGTGCCTCTAATAAATATTCAGGAGGAGCACTTTATAACAAGAAGAGCTGCTAATTTATTTCTTGAATCCTACGCCAAATATAGCCCCGCCAGTACTGGATCGGTGAGTTATCATTTGGTCTTTAACAGACTGCGCCGGCGTACCGCCTCTTCGGTATCTTTCAACAGCGACTACTGCCATTGGATCATGAACAGGAAGTTGGGGCAAAATTTCGGCTGGTTCTTCTCTAGCACTGCCGTAATTATCCATTAATTCAGAAACCCAATTCATTACTTCTTCAGGACTAGCTCCGGAAGCTCTCAATTGCTCAGCTGTAGATACTGGGCAAGGCATTTCGGCAGCTGCCACTGGATCTCCGCATGCTTCACGGATAATTTTTCTAAGGCGACGTTTAGTTGTTTCTCTATTTCTTCTACTCATTCTTCCTCCAAAGGATTCATTTCTTAAATATACAACATTTTTTATAAATGTAGAGAAATTAATATTCCAAAGATATGATATAGTATTAAGAAACTATAAGTAAGAAAACAGAAAAATGTTGCCAAGTTTGCTAATTCGTAATTTCTTAATCTCCAAAGCAAAAAACAGCAGAGTGATACTAGAGACAACTTTATAAAAGAAAAAGCTAAATAGCTTTTTTCCATAATTTGTAGCATGAAAGGGTTTGCTTCTGTTGCAAACCCTAAATCTACCATAGTAAGCGTGAAAATTATATCTAATAAATTAAATAGAATTATTGCAGATATAAAAAACCTTTGATTTTGAGCTGACTTAAGCCAGTCCACGATTGCCTCCAATAAATAAATATGGAAGAAATTGTTAACTGACTAATTTAATTAGAGCGATAAGCTAAAACTCGTATTCTCTTTGAAGCAACTTTTTGTTTAATCATCTCTGATTCTCTACTCGAAAGTTTAACTTGAGAATCAAAATCAGAAATAATTGCTAAAGTTTGGCCTGGCTGCATCTTATCTATTATAGACCAATAGGAATACCAGATTTCTGTTGCGCCTCTTGGAATTATATTTTTTATATTAGAATTATTTGCTACGTAATTAGTGGTAGAAACATACACTTTAGATCCAACTGGTTTGTGGTAAGAAATAATGTCAACCCACTTATTCCAAGTATTCCCAGCCATAGAACCAGAAGCATCTAAAAGATAAAAATCTGCAACCACTTCTGGAAAAGGCTCGACATATAAAATTTTTTCTGTTAATATAATATCTACTCTTTTAGCCGCAGCAGAATGACCAACAGAGTTTTCTCCTCCCCATTTAATACTAACTCTAGCACTAGGTCTATGTTGTCTTATTTTACGTGCTATGTTAGATGCTCTTTTTTCAGAAAGAGCTTGGTTATATCCATGGCTTCCACAGCCATCAGCATAGCCAACAACAGTAAAATTATTGTTTTTAGGATGTTGCTCTAAGAAAATTTGAATCTGATTTTCTCTGAAAGAATTAATAAGAGAGTCATTCTCTTCAAAAAAAATAGATTTTCTATAGTTTTCTCGACTTACCTTAATTTTCTTTTTTGCTTTCGACGAGAATCTTACTTCTGCTAAACACTCTGTGTTAGCACACCTATCTTGTGCATATCCGACATTTTGGATTTCATAATTAGAAAAAGACGTTAAAGCAATAAAAGTTAATATAGCCAGCATAATACTAATTATGCTGTTTCAAAAAAAGTAAGCTTTAATAACCCTTTCTGTTAATTCTTCTTTGAGCCCAGTCAAGCCAGGTTTTCAATATAACTTCTTTTTCACTTTTAGTTATAAAATTTTTCTCTATATAACCATCTAAAAAATTTTCGACTTCATCATTAAAATCTTTTATGCTGCGAGCATTCTGGGCATATCCCTTAATATGAGCTGGAATTTCATAGGGTCTTAAAAGATATTTAGCCTCTTTAGATTCTACATCATCAGGCCCATGTAAAAAATTGAAATATTCAGAGTCTCGGTTAAATGCTCTTCCAGGCTGGTCTGACATAGAACCCTGAGTTACATGCTCAAGCTCATGCCTGACAGCGTTAGCTACTTCATCTCTCAATATTCCAAATTTACTCTTACTAAAATTCATAGGAGTGTCAATTGCGACGTGTATTCCTATATCTCCTAATCCGGTAATATTTTTATCGCTCGCTGAAACGTTGAACCTGTCTGAATCCCTTTCAATTTCTAAAACTACAGAAAGAAAAGTGTCAATCCCGTCTTCATATTCATCTTCATCTATGCTAGAAGGATCAAAAGCTAGAGGAAAAAATCCAGCATTAATTTCGTAAATTTCTTCTCCGCTAGTGGAAGGATCTACTATTAAATCTTCTGCAGATATCTCTGTACTAGAAACGCGAGGAGATCTGCCTAAATACAAATCCATTATAGCGCGCGTTATTTTATTAGTGAAAGAACTTAATCTCTTGTCTTGAGTTCTAGAAGCTTCTTTTATTATTTCTCTAACTAAAGATTTTAAATCTGATTCATTCATAATGTACCTTAGACTTAAATATTATTGCTTAAGTTAAATTTTCAAAAGAGGCAGTTCGCCACTAGCAATCCCTCCGTGCTTAAGAATAGTGTTCCAAACGTTAAGAGCCGGAACCCACCCATACACAGTTCCAGTAGGGTCTTCAGGAGATTCGGCATATTCCATAAGTAAGTCTTCTCTCTCACTTGGAAATCCAACCTCAACTTCAGAATAAGGCCCTTCATCAGTTCTAGGATTGCAATAGCTAGTTTCACTAGCTTGCACACTCATCGAAAAGCCATCAACACATACAACAGTTTCGTAAAGACGTTTCATACAATCACCCTTATGTCTTGTTCCTCAGCAATAGTTTCTGAGGTCCAGTGGTTTGGAATATGGATAACCCAGCTTGTACCGTAGCTATCACTTACTTCTTCAATAATAGTACCAATTTTTTTACCATGAAATCTTGTTTCGACTTCTACTAAATCACCGACTTTCATGAAATCACCTCGATAAGCTCGCGCTTAACGTATGTTTCCTCACCAGTTTCGGTGCAAAGAATCTTGGCCATCCCCGGAGTCGGGTTGCCGTAACCGAGACGGACTCGACATCGAGCTCGGAGCACTTGGTAGACTCGACCGCGCACTAGCTCGACATATCGCGACTGCGGCGGCAACTTAGTTTCACCATCGCAAGTCATTCCCTTACTAGCGTCGCTATCATACCACGCCGTAGTTTCTTCTGGAGTAACTGGCCGCCGCGACTCGACAACTCCTCGCCCATCATTGTGATGATTCGATAGCGGGAATTGACGGCCTCCTCCAGATTGAGCTGTAAAACAAACCTGATCGTTGAGTCTAACGAGGGCGCCTTTAGAAATCTTAGCTGACATGGAATCTCCGGGGTGAAGGATAGGACCTATTCCTTAATCCTTATAATAGTATTATACCACACTGAGAAGAGAATTTCACAAAAACGGCTTATTTTATTGGAGGAAAATAAACTAGTCCGCCATATCCACCCTGGAAATCTGTTAGCTCTTCTTTACAGTCTAGCCAGATACCGCCCCTATTAGAAACAATTTCTTCTGCAAGCTCTTTATATTTTTTACCCTCAAAAAGAACGTCTTGCTTGTGAAGGTCATCGATATAAATAACAGAATCTGCAGTTCGATCTAATAAATCAATTGCCAATCTTAAATATGCTGTTCTCACATACATACCGCCCAAGTCATAATGAATAAAATTAAATTTACCAATACTCTCTGGGTTGAGTTTATCTTTATCACTTATAGGATAAAAAGTTTCTTCTCCGTCTCTTGGAATCCAGTAACCATCAACCATAAGAGTAGAAGACATTGTTTGGGGATCTGCTTTCGGATTCGACAGATGAGTCAAATCTGAATAAAAATAGTATCTCTTTGGCGGCTCTAGAGCCCAAGCATCTGTAGTATGAGGTTCTTCAGAATTCCAATGTTTCGCAGGAATTTTAAGTTTTCTTACGGACGCAAATATAGAATATTCTAACCACTCAGGAATCAAATTGTTTAAGTTTAAAAAACTTAAATCTTTCGACCAAAATAAATTATCATTTTTAAGGTCATTAATCGAGAGCCATTTTTTTAATTTTAGAAGCCAGGTAATATCATTGTCTATCAATATGGATTCTGATTCCGGAGAGTATTTTCGAAAAGTTAATCCAGTTAATCCAGTTCCGAGATCTAAGATTCTTTTAGGCTTAAGTATCTCGCAAACTAAAGCGAGACAAGCTTGCGTCGGCGGTTTTTCAGGGTGCTGCCAGTTATTAACAGCTCCGGGTTTACAATAATCATAAAAATCTTGCCGGGCTAGCTTTAATTGATTTTTATACTCTTCGGAGTCTAAATGTATCGTACTTTCGATTTCTTTTATTAAATCAGAATTCATATCTGTCGTATCCTTTATTTGAATTTCTCAGCATCCAATTATCATATTTGATAAGTGCCGCTATAGTGAAACATACAGCTATCAGCATTCCATCTTTCACAGCATGTTTTAGCTTTTCTCGTGTCATACCAAATTAAACTAATGAGAATAAAAAAATAAAAAATACCATAAGTGCAGGAATTTTCCACCAGAAACTAACTTGAGATTTATCTTCTGGAGTTAATCCGGCGATTAGTGCTTTCCAATACTCATCCATCTTTCTTTTTCTCTTCCTTTATTTCTTCCCAAAGGTCAACTAGCTCGTACGGTTTTCCAACGCCATAGGTAAACCTATCTTTTAATTCTAACTTATAATACAAGTAAAGTACAACAAGAGTCCAAATTATAGTTAATTTTATCATTGCTCGATGTTAACTATAACTTTAATCGATCACCTTCAAAGATCTTTCATCATAAGCTTTAATTGTTCCGCAATTTAAAAGTACGTCCCACATCCAATTGGTCTCATAGTCCATATGCGATCTGGCAACAATTACGCCTAGCGGCTCTAATTCTTCTTCGAAATCCAGCCACTTATTATGTTTCTGCCATTCATTTGTAATCTTAGCAACTAAGTTACCGATTTTCATTTTAAGTTCCAGCACGAGAGTGTTGTAAGGATCTTATATTATTAAATCGTCTCTTCAGATCGATAAATTAAAACAAGGCAGTCTTTTGGAGCAGGATAAACCTTATTTTCTATTAGAACTTCGAATCTTAGGTCTGGGTGCATTTGGTCTTCTTCGAAATATTCTTTTACGATAATTCCCTTTAATGCATACTCGCTTGGCGACGCAAAATTTTTGCGCTTGTGAAAAAAAGCATCAAACCAAACCAGATCACCCACTTTCATTTATGACCTCAAGCCAATCTTTTGGCTCATAATCGACACAGTCCGAATCAAACCACATCACTCCAATCCGTTTAATATCTCCTGGAAATCGAACGCAGTCCTCTACAACGAGCCCTACGCTCATATAATCACCTGGTGAGATCAATTCTCCTCTCATGATTACCAAATCACCGACTTTCACTAATCACCTCAAGCTGACTACCTGTAAACGTTTGAACCTGGCCGTTCCATTTACTGACAGCAACATAGAAAACATGTAGATGTGGTCGATCTGCAAACGGCTCAGAAGGCTCTGATCTACCAACTACTATTCCAGTTGTACCTGCAAGTGCACATTTGTGAAATCTTACAAGGTCACCGGCTTTCACTTATGTTCCTTCTTTAATTCTTCTATTTCGCTTTGTTTAACCAACTCTATTTCACCATCGAGAAGTACTTCCCAGTAAGTTCTAGGAAAATCTACGACTTGAGGACTCCATTTTCTAACTAGCAATACTGGAATTTTCCAAGCTCGATGATATACTACATCGCCTTCTTTCATTGTTTTTCTCCATATTTCCAATCTGCATATTTCCAGTATAGAATTTCAACTGCGTTGTAAGCAAACATAGACAAACAAAAACCGCCAAGCACTATTCCGCCAAGCAGTCCGATATCATAAATAGAGTTACTCATTACTATGCTATTCCTCTTTCATACAAAATATTAGCCGCTTTCCAGTACCCATTAGACTCTAAGAGTCTTATACCCTCTCTTTCAGCGACAGGTTCTTTATGAGACTTCATGCGTATATGCCCTAGCTCATGAGCTTCAATGGCTAGTAAATGATCAGAAGAAAACCAGTCTTCTTTTAGTAATCTACCGTCAACAACAACTAGAGGTACTTCTACAGCTTCTCCAAATATAGCATATCCATTTTCTTTACTTTCTAATATATCAACAATTGGACCAGCGTCTTCATCTTCGACTTCTAAAACAATTGTCTCGCCATCTAAACTGCTAGTTCGTACTTTCATTGATAATCTCCAATACATCACTCTCTTCATAAGAAAATCCGTACTCTGGCCACCAACACAACACTCTATCTCTAACGCCTCTTTTAGTTGAAGAGATAAAGTCTGGTTTCCGCCGTTCGTGAATGGCCTGGCCTCGTGGAATAGGATTAGACTTAAAAGCTTGAGTAGCGCCAAAGTAATCTTTGTCTACTTTTATAACCACGCCTGGCGCGGAAGAGGGATCTCCAGCCCTTACTAAATCACCGACTTTCATTGATTAACCTCGAGGATAAGCTGATTCTTCAAAATCAGGAGAGAGAACAAAAAACTCAACAGCAGGAGATCCCGGATAATCCGTATCTTCATCTTCCCAATAAGACCAACCGGCAAAAACCTCAGTACCTGCAGCCGAGTTGGTAAAAAACGTACGGCCCATAAGTGCAAATGCCACTTCTCGACCGGTAAAATCTACAACCGAAACCGATTGCGGAGGAGCATCTGCAGAGCCAAAAACCGAGAGAGGAACTAGAACAGAACCATCCCCGCGAGCAGTAGCTGCTTCAGAAGAAACATCCTCAATAAAAGTATAATCTGAAAATTGAATAGTCATTATGAAATCACCTCGACCCCGTCAGTAACTCGGCCCATTGTGGTCTTTGTGCCGTTAACAGGAGGATAGATAGTTGGAGGATATTCTTGAGCAGGCAGCTCCTTACCGCGACCGATGCAACGATTAACTTCGATAACGTATCGCATGCAACCTCGAACTTCTTCAAATCCGGTAACGACACCTTCCATGTAGCAAGAGCGTGGACCGTCCAAGTCGCGCATGTAGTGAAAATCGAAAGAACGAACCTTAGTACCAATGTTGATATCCATAACCAACCTCCTTATAATACTATTATACCATACTGAGAAGAATATTTCACAGATTCTCCCGCTTTATTAGTCCATTCTCTCTATAAACTTAAGGAGACAGTTTCGAGAAGACCCGTCTGGATCTATAATAACTACTGCATCTCGAAGGCCGAGATAGCGGACAACAACTCCAGCATAAACTCCAACTTCTGCGCCAAGAACATTTCGCGCGTCTTGGTGCCACTTGACCCGATCGCCTGGATTGATATTTCGCTCCTTGCGGAGCTTTGATGGGATTGTTCCTACTCTTCGCATTTTTTCTTTCTTATTTTAGTGAGTCACCCGAGAATCGAACTCGGAACCAACGGATTAAGAGTCCGGTGCTCTACCTAATTGAGCTAGTGACCCGTGCATTTTCATCTTTCGAAGCTTAGAAATCAGCAATTCCATAGGGTACTTGAGTGTTGTACTCACGCTCGCCAATAAACCACTCAGGAGTAGCCAGTTCTTCCGGCGGTACCGAGATCGGGGCAGGCTGGCCGTCGAAGAGGACGATTACCTGCCCACAGTTCGATCGATTGTCCGCTGGCCAGAAGAGGACGATGCCTTCGATACCCTTCCCCCTCCACTCAACACGGAGACCAGCACGAAACTCATTCCAGATATCGTTAATAAATCGCGGATTATTTCTCATTCTACTTTCTTTCTGTCGTGGTTCTTCCCCGACCGTCATATAGATTATATTACACGACGAGCTATTTTTCACAAAAACCCCGAATAAACTATGTTTTTTAGTGCACGGACGACATATTTTTCCTAGACAAAACGTAGTTTAATAAATCTTCTTAATTGCGTCTTCGATATGACGACTACAATGACCAGCGTCCCAACGGATAAGAAAAATCTTCATACCACTTTCTCGGTAAGAATGAACTATGATTCCAGTTCCTCCCCAAACTCCGATTGAACATCCATCTTTGAGGACTACCTTATCTCCAACTCTCATTGTATCTCCTTTTCATGCCAAAGCTCTTCCTCATAAGCGTAGTTGAGCTCGCCATTTTCATACAGTATTGTATGCTCGAACTCTGGATCTTCCTCATGGTACTGTGACCACTTTTTAGTATCGATGATTATCCCATACTTGCATATGGACCGATCATAAACTAGATCACCGATATGCATTATAGAACCTCATCAATTTTACTAGCACGAAGTGTGCGGATGTAGTTAGATGAAGCAGAGCCGGGGAAGGTTGGAAAGTAAACGTTAACGAGGTAATCTTTGTCAGGACGAGCAGGTCGGAACCCGCGGGCTGAAAGGACAATGCCTACTTCTTCAACCCAGACACCACTGCGGTGGTCAGCTTTGAATGATGCAGCAACATCGATTCGTCGGTATTTAACAAGGTCGCCAGTTTTCATATCTAAAATCTTTCTTTCTTAAAATGGGATGACGTTGGTAGCTCCACCAATAGGAGCTGGAAGAACTACATAATCACCTG
>MDTB01202222.1_pt1 | contig 13524 bp, 13 predicted proteins | sample 811161 | NCBI WGS metagenome assembly MDTB01 (sample SAMN05326650, study PRJNA326480) | marine metagenome | isolation source: seawater | place: Mediterranean Sea | collected 2009
AAAAATATTTTAGTAATTTTTCAAAAAAAGATATTATTAATAGACTTGGAATGAAATGATAAAAAAGGGAATAATTTTGGCAGGTGGTAAAGGTACAAGAATGAGTCCGCTGACTAAGGCGGTAAATAAACAACTACTACCTATTTACGACAAACCATTAATTTTTTATCCATTATCTATTTTAATGTTAGCAAAAATAAAAGATGTTTTAATAATTGTTAATAAAGGACAATTAAATCAATATAAAAAGATCATTCCTAACGGTGATAATCTAGGAATAAAAATAACTTACGCTGAGCAAGATGAACCTAAAGGTTTACCAGAGGCTTTTTTAATCGGTGAAAAATTTATTGGAAAAGATAATGTAGCACTTATCTTAGGTGATAATTTTTTTTATGGTCAAAATCTATCTAGATTATTACTAAATAGTACAAAATTAAAAACGGGTGCAAAGATTATTTTACATAAGGTTTTAAAACCTGAATTGTATGGAGTTGCTAAAATAAATAAAAATAACAAAATTCTTAGGATAGTTGAAAAACCTAATAAATTCATTTCTGATCTTGCAATCACAGGACTTTATTTTTTTGATAATAAAGTTATAAAATTTGCGAAAAAATTAAGACCTTCAAAAAGAGGAGAAATAGAAATTGTTGACTTATTAAATTTCTATCAAAAAAAGAATAATCTATATTCCGATTTAATTGGAAGAGGAGGAGCATGGCTGGATACAGGATCTATGGATGATTTTTATAAAACCAGTACATTTGTTTCATCAATTGAAAATAGACAAGGATTAAAGATTGCTTGTTTAGAGGAAATTGCTTTTAACAATAAATGGATAAAAAAATTACATATCAAAAAATCAATAAAATTTTATGGAAAGTGTGATTATTCAAAATATTTAGCAAAACTTATTTAATAACATGAAAATATGGTAAAACGTTGAATAACCATAAAATAACTTTTTAAAAAATGAATCATTTAAAAATGTTTTGTATTTGTATTCATAATGAACTCTTAGCAAAACTAAAACATATTAATTATATACCGGTCGGGCTTGGAGAAGAAAATTTTGATATAGGATGGGTTACTGATAAGACGGGTAAAAATATCTCTGAAAAAAACAGGCATTATGGAGAGTATACTTTCCACTATTGGTTTTGGAAAAATGAAATACAAAATATTAAAGACGATGATTGGATAGGTTTTTGTGCTTACAGAAGGTTTTGGGCAAACAAAAAAGATAAACAACATGAAAATAAAAAATTTGAGGAACTTATTCTTAAAAAAGTTCCAAAAATTTGGGAAGATTATGATGTAATTCTTGGGAACAAAATAGAAATGAACCATATCAAATGGATAAAAATACTAAAATATGGAAAACTTTCATTATTAAGGAACCCAAAAGCAATATTAGAAAAAAATCGGAGTATTAAATTTCATTTTGATATGTTTCATGGTAATGGAGTTTTAAATAAAGCAATCAATGTCTTAGATCCAAAAGATAGAGATGATTTTAAAGAGTTTGTAAATTCAAATTACTCATTTAACCAGGGTAATATGTTTATATGTAAATCTAAAGAATTAATTGAAAGATATTATGAAAGTATCTTTGCTTGGCTTTTTGAGTGTGAAAAAATTTTTGGTTTTAATTTAAAGGGATATTCAAATATAAGGATTTATGCTTTTTTAGCTGAGCGATTTCTTCCATTCTGGTTTAATAAATATGCAAAATGTCTTGAATGGCCAATTATTTTTAGTGATTTGAGAGAGGAAAGTTTCAAATGAAAAAATACAAAAATTTTTTAAATCTTGGAGCTCAACCTCTTGCGAATAATTATCTCACAAAGAGTCAATTAAAAAGAAAAGAAAAAAAATATAAATTGAAGGTTGGATTTAATATTGATAATAAATTAGTATCAATTAATAAGCCTTTATCTAGCAAGATCATGTTTAATAAAAATTATCCTTATAGATCTTCTATGTCAAAAACAATGATCCAATCATTTAATATTCTCTCAAAAATAATTAAAAAAAAATTTAAACCTAAAAAAATACTTGAAATAGGAAGTAATGATGCAAGTTTTTTAAAAAATTTTTCTAAGAATATGTCAATCGGTATCGAGCCATGTTTAAATGTGCAAAAAATGACAAAAAAACTTGGTTTTGATACTTATGCAGAATATTGGAATAAAAAAACAGCAATAAAAATTCTTAATAAAAAAGGTAAAATTGATCTTATTTACTCAGCAAACACTGTTAGTCATATTCAAGATCTTAATGAGGTATTTAGGTCAATAAATATAGTTTTGAAAAATAATGGTATTATGATTTTAGAAGATCCATCACTTTTAGAATGTCTTAAAAGAAATACATACGATCAATTCTATAATGAACACATATATGTATTTTCTCTTATTGGGATAGAAAATATATTGAAAAAGCATAATTTGGAGATCTTTGATATTCAAAATTTAAAGATACATGGTGGCTCTAATAGATATTTTATTAAAAGAAAAAACAATGATATTAAAATCAGTCCGAGAGTGAAAACTAATCGAGATAAAGAAATCAGATATGGCTTAAAAAAATTTTCAACTTATAAAGCTTTTGCAAAAAGAATTCAGAAATCTAGACAAAATTTAAAGAATTTATTTGAAAAAATTAGATTAAATAAAAAAATTATAATTGGGTATGGTGTTACAGCAAAGTCCACAACAATTTTAAATTTTTGTAATATTGGAAAAGAATATATCTCATATTTTGTTGACACAACCTTAGATAAACAAAATAAATATACACCTGGGACAAAAATTCCAATATATAAGTATAAAGGTTTAGATAGAAAAAAAATTGATTTTGCTTTTTTAGGTGCCTGGAATTTTAAAGATGAAATTTTTAAAAAAGAAAAAAAATTTATATCAAAGGGAGGAAAATTTATAACACATACACCCCAACCAAAAATAATATGAAAAAAATAATATTTACCGGAGGCTCAGGAAGGTTTGCAAAAACCTTTAAAAATATAAATCACAAATTTCAAATTGAATATCCTTCAAAAAAAATTTTTAACATAGAAAACTTTAATAATATTATTAGATATTTAAAAAAAACAAAACCTAGTTACTTGATTCATTGTGCTGCTTTGTCGAGACCAATGAAAATTCATGAAACGAATATCTCTAAGAGTATCTCAACAAACATAATCGGTACTGCAAATATTGTGAAAGCCTGCAAAAAATTTAATATAAAATTAATCTATTTTTCTACCAATTATGTTTACCCAGGAACAAAAGGAAATTATTCTGAAAGAGATCCCCTATTACCAATCAACAATTATGCAATTTCAAAATTAGGTGGGGAATGCTCAGTACAACTATATAAAAAGTCATTAATCTTAAGAGTTTGTATGACTGAAAAACCGTTTGTACATAAGAAGGCATTTAATGATGTTGAAATGAATTTTATGTTCCACGAAGATTTGGCAAAAAATTTATTAAGATTAATTGATTATAGAGGAATTATGAATATTGGGGGACCAAGACAAGTTGTTTTAGATTTTGCCAAAAAAACAAATGAGAAAATTTTACCTTTATCTGCAAAGAAAGTCTTTGGTAATAATTTTCCACTTAAACAAACAATGAATTTAAGTAGATATAAAAAAATTATTAAAAAGTATTAATTAATAATTTTTTTTGAGTATTTATTGATTTTTAGATTTTCATAAAATTTATAAATAAAACCTTTTTTTGAAATTAAAGAATATATCTTATTAATTGAGAATTTTTTTTTACCATCTTTGCTGCTCTTTTTTTTAAATCTGTAATCTACAAAAAAATTTCTTAAAGTTTTGTTATTTTCTAGACTTTGGCTCTTGCGTTGAGTTTCGCTACTGATATTAAAACATACTATTGAGTCAAAATACTCAATTGAATAAATTTTATTAGAGAAATGATTAATTTCTTTCTTTAACATGGGATTTCTTCTATGTAAATTTTCAATAAATTTTGTTGAAAAATTGATTAAAGAATTTTTTGAAGGGTTTCTAAATCCTTTATAGTTCATATAACTAGTATGCGTATCTTCAATAATTATAACACCTCCTTTTTTGATAAAAGGCAATGACTCCATTAATGTCGTGATTTGTTGTAAATTAGTGTGACCCCCATCATCTATTAAAACGTCAATTTTACCATTTTTTTTGTAAAATTTTCTCCAAAAATTTTTATTTGATTGATCTCCAATAAATATCTTTAATCCATATTTTTCTAATTTTTTTGACTCTGGATTCATTTCAACACCTATTATATTTGCTTTTTTACCTAAAAAATTTTTCCACATAAATAAAGATCCACCATCCCCTACGCCAACTTCAACGATTGTGATTTTTTTATTTATGTATTTTTTTAAAATTTTTTCATAAATTTCAAAGTAATTACTCCATTTAATAGAATATTTCTTGGAATTCTTAAATAGATTGTAAATTTTTTTCATAGGACAATAAATAACTAAACACTCTTAAATTTTAAGAGTTGGTAGCGGGAAGTGGGATCGAACCACTGACCTCGGGCTTATGAGTCCCGCGCTCTAACCAACTGAGCTACCCCGCCTCTTAATTTTTTAATTTAAAGTTAACCTAATTTTTTTTACTAAGTTATTCAATGATTTTAATTCTAGACTTTTGGAATATTGATTTGCTAATCGAACTCTCTCTTTTTGAGTATCTTTAATCCATGAAGACTTATAATTCTTTATTTCAGCTAATACTTTTTGGCCAAAATTAGCTATTTCACCATTTTCAATTTTTTTAAATATCTTTCCTCTCCAATATTCAATTCCTCCAGCTCCAGTATATCCTATGACTTTATTTCCTGATAAAGCTGCTTCTATAGGTGGAATACCTATTCCTTCAAAGTTTGAAAAAGAAAGAAAAATTTTAGATTTTCCTAAAGTTTCAATTAATTTATTTTCATTCATATTATGTAGTTCTACTATTTTCCAGTTTTTAGGAAGCAGATTATTAAGATAAAATAACAACAGTCTTGAATGATGTCCTAATTTTCTAGGCATATAAGTTATAAAATTTTTTTTATTTTTGATTCTAAATTTTTTAACATTGATTGAAAATTTTAATCTAATGATTTTATCTTTAAACTCAGGAAACATTTCTTTAAGACACCTAATACTATACACAGAATCTGATAAAATAAATTCGGCATTATTGTATGATTCTTTTAATTTTTTAAAATCATTAGTAGACTGCATATGAAAAAAACCTTGAACAAAAATTGCATATTTTATTTTATTTTTCTTCAAGTCCATATCTTGAGCAAAATGAGACCAGATTTCAGGTATAATCAAAAAATCATTTTTTTTATTAAAATTTAATGATTTCCCAAAAACAACATTATTAGTCATCCATTTTTCACTTGGATTAAACTTTCTTGAAATTTTCATCTTTTTTCCCTCCCAGCCAGATGTTTTACGACTGAAGAGTTTAAATTTTTTTGAAAGTGAGGTTTCAAATTTATAACTTATTTTTTTTTTTAAATGATTAACACTTGAAGAGATATTACCATTTAAATTATTTAGGATAGAAGAATGTTTATATATAACTTTTGCACCTCCTGATGCACCCTTCATTTCTGGTAACAAATATATAATATTTATTTTTTTCATAATAAACAAATTCAAAATTTGAATTATCTTATCATTTTATTTTAAGATTATAACGTGCTTAAAAGATAATTTTAATCTATGAATAATTATATAATAGTTATTTTTAAGATTATTAGAGTTATTAAAAAAAAAATTAAAATATTAGAGATCCAAATAAAACTAAACTAATTGAAGTAAAAACTATAAATAATAGTTTCCTTCTACTCTCTTTTTTTTGACCTAATTTAACTCTATTTAATAAAACATTAATATTTGTCGATTTAGTCTCATATAGATCTTTATTATCAAGAATTTCTCTTGTAACAAATTTATTTTTTAAGGATGAATAAGAATTTTTCACAATATCATTTAATCATCAAATATTAAATTTTACAAACTATTTATATTGAAAGATAAATACCTATTGTGCCTAGGATTACTAAAAAAAAGATAAAGATAGAAATATTTTTTTTACTTTCTCTATTCTCAATTTCTTGTGCTCTTGCTTTTAGTTCATTTATATCTACTTTTCTAGCTCGACTTTCATTAAGATTTGAGGACTTATCATAACGTTTATTTTGACTTAGATTTTCCTCAGCCTGTAAATCTACATTTATGCCTTTTTTGTACATTTTTAATTACAACAGATATTATTAAATTTCTCAAATAATCCTTAGTCCAAATTGGGTCGGTTATAAATTGACAAGTGACCATTTTGAGTTTCTAATGCTATTTAAATAACTATGAACTTGCAGCAAGTAGATTTTTCAAAAACCCTCTCTGATGATGAAGTTTATGAATGCATAATGAATAATTATTCATCTCTAACTAGGGAGTGGATATTACATCAATGGAATTGGATCAATGGAGCATACTGGGCATTTCATGACCATTATAAATTCATGATTGTAATATCTCTTGTAGAAAAAACTCTCCAATTTTATGATCAAATGAATATCGAATATTCTTACGATGAATATTATTCTAAATCATATATAAATATTGAAAAGTATAGTATTACTGAACTTTGTAATAAATTAGACTTACCTAAAGAAACTGTTAGAAGAAAAGTTTTAGAACTCGAAAAAGAAGGTGTAATTATTCGGACTAAAAAAAGAATTATAATTAATCGAAAAGCCTTCACTTATGTAAAACCAGAAAATCAAGTAAAAATATCAGCAAAATATATTTATTTTGTTTCTCAAGCTTTAAATAAAGATAAAATTTTCAGTAAAAAACTTCATCCAAGTCAAATTGAAAATATAATTAAAAAAAAATTTTCTTTATGTTGGAGATGGTTTTATCGTATGCAGATACCACTAATAATTGGATACCAAAAAACTATGAGTGATCTGACTACTTTTCATATTTGGGGAACAGTTTGCATGAATCAAGTTTTAAATGTGTCAAAAAGTTTAAATGAAAGCACTCTTGATTATAAGAAAACTAACCAGACAGTTATCAATAATGTAGGTTCAACCATTGGTATAAGTGCAATGTCAATTGCTGATATGACTTACATACCTAGGGCGACAATTATTAGAAAATTAAAATATCTAGTAAAAGAGGATCTAGTTAAGATTAATAAAAAAAAACAATACATGTTATCAACACTTAATTTTAAAAAAATTTTACCTTATCAATCAGAAGCATTCAAATTTAAGGCAAAATTTATACGTAAAATTTTGAATCTTATTGTAATTTCATAATGCTTAAATACTATTATCGATAAACAATTAAAAAAATATGGAAATAGTAACTACAATAGCACCCATCATACTTGCACTAATAATGTTAGGTTTAGGATTAAGTTTAAAAATTGAGGACTTTACTAGGGTCTTAAGAGCTCCAAAAGATTTTTTTGTAGGTTTTGTTTCACAATTAATAATTCTTCCAATAATTGCTTACTTATTAATAATAATATTAAGAACCCCAGCTGAAATAGCAATTGGAGTTATGATTATAGCTGCAGCTCCAGGAGGGGTTACATCAAATATATTAACTAAATTTGCTGATGGGGATGTTGCTTTGTCAATTACTTTGACTGCTATAATTAGCTTAATAAGTATTATTACAGTTCCCTTTATAATTTTTTTATCTGCTGATATATTTGGAATTTCAAATATTTCTAAAAATATTTCAATTGTTGGTATTGCACTAAAAATGTTTTTGGTTGTTTCTATACCTGTAATCTTAGGAATGATTATAAGAAAATTTGCAGAAAATTTTATAATTTCGAAAATTCAAATATTTGATAAACTTAATATTGTATTTTTTGTGATTATTTTTATCGCTGCATTTTATGAAGAAAGAGAAAATTTTATAGATTTCTTAGTTAAAGCCGGCCTGATTACTTTTGTCCTAAATATAACAATGATGTTTGTAGCATACTATCTAGCAAAAACTTTTGCTTCAGGAATAAAACAACAAAAATGTATTGCTCTAGAATGTGGATTGCAAAATGGTACATTGGCAATATTTGTATCTACTCAAATTTTTGGTCCAGATATTTTATTCATAACACCAACAGCTGCTTACGCATTAATAATGTACGTAACTGGTCTTTGTTTTGTTTTCTTCTTGAGAAAAAAAATTTAATCTGTCTTAAAATTAGTTTGTTTTAAAGGTTTATTTATTAATTGTATTGGGTACTTCCTTTTTTCAACCTCGATAAATAGACTTTTATTTTCAAGCTCCTTATTTGAAAAGTCACTAGTAATATATCCGAAAGTTAAATTTTTTTTATAATTAAATGAATAATTTCCAGACGTGGATCTACCTATAATTTTACTACCTAAATAAATGGGCTCATCATGAAGTAATAATGGTTTACCAGGTGAACTATCTTTTAAAGTAAACATTGCAAATCTACTTTTAATTTTATCTTTTTTAATTTTATTTAAAGCATCTTTTCCAATAAAATTAAAATCTTTTTTATTACTAATTGTAAATGATAGACCTGCTTGATAAAGATTTTCCTCAGGTGAAATATCATGACCCCAATGTAAAAAACCACTCTCCATTCTCATAATGTCCAATGCATGCATACCACAATTAGAAAGATTGAAATCCTTTCCTTTTTCTATAACCAATTCATAGATTTTTTTTGCATCATTAAGATTTACATATAGTTCATAACCTAATTCACCTGCATAAGATAATCTTTGTACCCATATTTTTACTCCATCAATTGAAATGAATTTTGCAAATCCAAATCTAAATTGATCATTATCAAAATTATCTTTACTTAATGTTTTTAGTAAATTTCTACTTTTTGGACCGAATAAGCCAAAAACACATAAATCATCTGTAACATCTTTTAGTGCAATATCTTTTGGAAGATATCTTTTAATATGAAATTTATCTCGTTCTCTAGTGGCTGCGGAGCTTATAATTCTAAAATAATTCTTTTCAATACAAACAACTGTTAAATCTGTTTCTATACCAGCATCGGGATTTAACATATGTGTATAAGTACATTTTCCAGGTTCATTCTTAATATTTGCAGTACAAATTTTTTGAAGCTCCTGATAGGCTCGATCTGATTTTATTTCAAATTTAGAAAATGGAGTTAAATCAAATAATCCAACATTTGTAATAGTGTTATAAGTTTCGTATTCTGCTGATGGATACCAACTCTGGTAATCATAACTATATTTGTACTCAGCTTTTTCTCCATCTAAAGCAAACCACATAGGTCTTTCATAGCCACCTGAAACGCCAAAGCACGCACCAAAGCTTTTTAAATTATCATGATGAGGTAGGGTTTTAATATTTCTTGAAGTTTTATGTTGTTTAAAAGGCCAATGCATTCCATACAAATCACCCAATGTTTCTGTTATTCTTTTTTTTATAAATCCTAGTTCAGAATGAAACTTTTGAAACCTTTTTATATCATAACTAAAGATATCCTCATTAATATAACCATTAATCAACCATTCAGCCGTTACTTTTCCAACTCCTCCTCCACTTCCAATTCCAATACTATTTAAACCACAACATACAAAAAAGTTTTTTACTTCAGGCACTTCACCTAAAAGAGTATTAGTATCTGGTGTGAAAGATTCGGGGCCTGAGAAAAACTTTCTTATACCTGCAGTTTCTAAAATAGGAAATCTTTTAATAGCAGAATTCAGGTAAGGCTCAAAATGCTCAAAATTTTCCTGAAACTCACCAAATGAAAAATCTTCAGGTACTAAGTTAGTTTTATTCCATGCGGGAATAGAATTTCCCTCAAAAATTCCAACTAGTATTTTACCTGCATCTTCTTTAATATAAGTTCTATTATCAAAATCTCGTATTACAGGTAAAGTTTTAGATAGATTTTTGATTGGCTCAGTTATTATATAAAAATGTTCTGCTGGATAAAGAGGAATACTAACACCTGCTTTTTCCCCTATTTGCCTTGACCACATTCCTGAGGCTAAAACAATGTATTCACATTCTATTTTGTCCCCATTAACTTTAACACCTAAAATTTTTCCATTTTTGGTTAAGATTTCATCAACAGGTGATCTTTCAAAAATTTTTGCTCCTTCTTTTCTTGCTGCCTTAGCTAACATATGAGTAACACCTGAAGGATCAGCAGCACCATCGCCAGGCATTAAAATTCCACCAATGACCTCTTTAGTATTGATAATTGGATAATCTTTTCCAATTTGATCTTTATCTAAAACTCGAACATCAATATCATAAAGCTGAGCTGTTGTGGCTTGCCTTTGAAGTTCTTGCCATCTTCCTTTGTTTTGTGCAATTGAAAGTGCGCCATTTAATCTTAAGCCTGCAGAATGATCTACTTCTTTTTCGAGTTTCTTATATAAATCTAATGTATACTTTCTTATTTTAGTAATTGCTGCAGTTGGACCTAATTGACTCACAAGCCCGGCCGCATGCCAAGTAGTTCCTGATGTTAATTGATCCCTTTCTAACAAAATTGTATCTTTCCAGCCAAATTTAGCCAAATGATACGCTACAGAGCAACCTACTACTCCCCCACCAATAACTATTACTTTTGTTCTTTTAGGAATTTCTTTATTCACATTAGTGTTATATAAAAAATTATTAAAGAATGAAAACAAAAATATTGATAACAGGGTCTTCTGGCTTTATTGGATTTCATCTCGCAAAAAAACTTCTAGAAAAAGGTATTAAAATTCATGGTTATGACTCTATGAACAATTATTATGATGTAAAATTAAAAAAAGCTCGATTTAAAATTTTAAAAAAATTTAAAAATTTTTCTTTTACAAAAAATAAATTGGAAAATAAAAAAATTTTAGACAAAACTTTTAAATTTTTCAAACCTGATGTGGTTATTCATTTAGCTGCCCAAGCAGGGGTGAGATATAGTATAGAAAAGCCAAGGGTATATTTAAAATCAAATATAACAGGTACTTATAATATTATTGAAATTTCAAAAAAACTAAATGTAAGGCATTTAATTATGGCTTCAAGCTCTTCTGTTTATGGGGCTAACAAAAAAATTCCTTTTTCAGAAATTGATAAAACGGAGACACAGCTTAGTATTTATGCAGCAACAAAAAAATCTAATGAAAGTATAGCTCACTCATACTCAAATATTTGGAAAATTCCGATTACGATGCTAAGATTTTTTACTGTTTATGGACCATGGGGACGTCCAGATATGGCTTTATTTAAATTTACAAAAGGAATATTAGCAAATAAAAAAATTGATATTTACAATAATGGTAAAATGTACAGAGATTTTACATATGTTGATGACGTTGTTGATGGTATAGCGTTATTAATCAATAAAATACCAAATCATAAGAGTAATCGTTTGTATAAAAATGACACTCTTTCTCCTGTGGCTCCTTTTAGAATTCTAAACATTGGGAATACGAAAAAAGTTTTTCTATTAGATTTTATAAAAGAAATTGAAAAAGTCTTAAATAAAAAAGCTTTAAGAAATTATATGCCATTACAAAAAGGTGATGTCAAACAGACATTATCAAATACAAATTTATTAAAAAGAATTACTGGTTATAATCCTAAAACAAACTACAAAAAAGGAATTAGAAATTTCATAAACTGGTATATGAATTATTACAATTAAATTATTTTTGAAGGATCAGAATATTCATAACCAAAAGTATCTGCTACAGATTTGTAAGTAACCTGACCTTTGTAGACGTTAAGACCTGCTAAAAAATTTTTATCTTCAGTCAAAGCTTTTTTATAACCTTTATTAGCTAATTTTACTAAATAAGGCAGAGTTGCAGTGTTTAATGCAAAAGTTGATGTTCTTGGAACTCCTCCAGGCATGTTTGCTACACAGTAATGAACAACATCATTTACAATATATGTTGGATCTCTATGAGTAGTTGGTTTGCTTGTTTCAACACAACCTCCTTGATCTATTGCTACGTCAACAATTACAGACCCTCTTTTCATTAATTTTAACATATCTTTAGTAACTAACTTAGGTGCTTGGGCACCAGGTATTAAAACTCCACCAACTACTAAATCTGATTTCGCAACTAACTTTTTTAAATCTATTTTGTCACTTTGTTCAGGAATAATTTTATCACCAAATATTTCAGTCAATTGTTTTAATCTTGACTCAGATTTATCAACTATATGTACATTAGCTTTCATGCCAGTGGCAATTATTGCTGCATTTTCGCCAACTACTCCACCTCCAAGAATAAGTACATTTGCTGGTTCACCTCCTGGTGCTCCGCCTAATAAAACCCCTCTACCTTTTTGATTTTTTTCTAAACAATGTGCCCCTGCTTGAACAGACATTCTACCTGCAACAGCACTCATAGGTGCTAGTAAGGGAAGTCTTCCATTGTTATCTGTGACTGTTTCGTAAGCAATGTTTATACTTTTAGATTTTATCAATCCTTCGGTAAGATCTTTTGCTGCAGCTAGATGAAGATAAGTATAAACAATCTGATTTTCTTTAAGCATGTCAATCTCAACTTTTTGAGGTTCTTTTACCTTAACAATTATTTCTGCATCATCAAAAATATCAGATGCTTTATTTACAATCTTTGCTCCAGCTTTTAAATATTGATCATTTTCAAATCCGGCTTCAAAGCCACCATTATTTTCAACTAAAACTTCGTGACCCTCAGATACTAATGTTTGTACGCTTTTAGGTGTTAATCCTATCCTATTTTCTTGTGGTTTAATCTCTTTAGGTACACCTATTCGCATTTTTTATCTCTATAAATTATTGATATAAAACTAATTATTTAGTTTTTTTGATTTTTTTGATAGTTAGTGATGCCAGTCCTCAATTTATCAATAATCTCATCAATATGTTTTTTCTCACAAATAAATTGTGGTGCAATAATCAAACAATCACCTGTCGCCTTGAAATTTACACCTGCTTCATAACATGATTTGAAAGTTTCATATCCAGCTTTACCAGGTTTTGTGTTGAGCTTCATATCTATGCCTCCCATCATTCCATAACCCCTTATGTTTTCTACTGACTCTAAATCTTGAAGAGAAAAAAGACCTTTTTGAAAATAAGGTGCCAAATTTTTTGCTCTACTAAAAATATCTTCTTTTTCAAAAATATCTTGTACTGCTAACGCAGCTGCAACAGCAACTGGAATTCCAGAATAAGTGTAACCATGAAATAATTCTACAGACCCCATTGGAGACGCGTCCATAACAGAGTCATATATTTCATCTCTGCAAGCAACGACTCCCATCGGAACTACACCATTTGTTGTAGCTTTGGCCATTGTCATTATGTCGGGGGTAACGCCATATTCTATACTTGCAAATGAAGATCCTGTTCTTCCCCATCCTGTAATCACTTCATCAAAAATTAAAAGTATTCCATGTTTATCACATGTGTCTCTTAATTTTTGTAAATAACCT
>MDTB01196945.1_pt1 | contig 13523 bp, 12 predicted proteins | sample 811161 | NCBI WGS metagenome assembly MDTB01 (sample SAMN05326650, study PRJNA326480) | marine metagenome | isolation source: seawater | place: Mediterranean Sea | collected 2009
CGGGACAAACAAACCATACAGATGCAAAATTAGAGCTCCAGGTTTTTCTCATTTACAAGCAATGGATTATTTGATTCGTGGCCACATGTTAGCAGATGTACCAGCTGTTCTAGGTTCTTTAGATATAGTTTTCGGGGAGGTAGATAGATGAGTTTAAAAAAAGTTCATGACAATCAACCTAAAGACTTTAAATTTAATGAGGAAAATTTAAAAAAGGTAGAGGAAATTCTAAATAAATATCCAGTGGGCAGTAAAAAAAGCGCTGTGATGCCTCTTCTTTATTTAGTTCAAAGACAAAATCAAAATTGGATACCGTTAGCTGCAATGAAGTATATTGCTAAGCTTTTATCCATGCCGTATATATCTGTATATGAAGTAGCAACTTTTTATACCATGTATAATCTTGCTCCAGTCGGTAAACATTTTATTCAAGTATGTACTACTACTCCCTGTTTAATTCGAGGAGCTGATAAAATTGTTAAGTTGTGTAAAGAGAAGATCTCGCCTAATGAGAATAAAATCTCAAAAAACGGTAATTGTTCTTGGGTTGAAGTTGAGTGCCTAGGAGCATGTGTTAGTGCTCCAATGATGCAAGTTAATGAAAACTATTATGAAGATTTAGATGAAAGAAGTACAATTCAAATTTTGGACTCTTTGATAAACGACAAACCTCTAAAACCAGGCTCTTATAGAGGTAGGAAAAATACATCGCCAGAACAATTAAAATCTTCAAACGGGGAAAAATATGCTTAAAGCAGAAAATAAAATATTTAACAATCTCTATAACGAACTTGGTTGGGAAATAGAAAGTGCATTAAAAAGAGAAGATTGGAAAGATACAAAAGAAATAATTTCTAAAGGCAGAGAATGGATAATTAATGAAATTAAATTATCAGAATTACGAGGAAGAGGTGGTGCGGGGTTCTCTACAGGTTTAAAATGGTCATTTGCACCAAAAAAAGTTGGTTCTAGACCTCATTACTTAGTAATTAACGCTGATGAGTCTGAACCAGGCACATGCAAGGATAGAGATATTTTAAGATTTGAGCCACAAAAATTAATCGAGGGTTGTTTAATTGCAGCATACGCTGTTAATGCTCACACTTGTTACATTTATATTAGAGGTGAGTACATTAATGAAGGAAAAAGACTTCAAGAGGCTATTAACCAAGCATACAAAAAAAAATTTCTAGGTAAGAATGCTTGTGGAACTGGATGGGATTTTGATATTCACATACATTATGGTGCAGGCGCATATATTTGTGGTGAAGAAACTGCTCTTTTAGAAAGTATTGAAGGTAACAAAGGTCAGCCTCGTCTTAAGCCACCTTTTCCAGCACTGGTAGGGTTATATGGTTGCCCAACAATCGTTAATAATGTGGAGACAATAGCGGTTGTTCCAACAATTTTAAAAAGAGGTGGAAAATGGTTTGCATCTATTGGAAAACCAAAAAATACTGGGACAAAAATTTTTTGTATCTCAGGAAATGTAAATTCTCCATGTAACGTGGAAGAAGAAATGGGGATACCTTTAAAAGAATTAATCGAAAAACATGCAGGCGGAGTTATTGGTGGATGGGAAAATCTGCAAGCAGTAATACCTGGAGGGTCTTCAATGCCTTTATTGTCAAAAAAAATATGTGACTCGATAACAATGGATTTTGACTCTTTAATAAAGCATCAAAGCGGTCTTGGAACAGCGGGTATAGTTGTGATAAACAAACAACAAGACATAGTTGCGTGTATGGCAAGAATAGCCAGATTTTATAAACACGAAAGTTGTGGTCAATGTACACCTTGCAGGGAAGGGTCAGGGTGGATGTGGAGAATTCTGGATAGAGTAGCCAAAAGAAAAGCAACATTTTCTGATGTAGAGTTACTTCAAGATGTTACTAAGCAAATAGAAGGTCATACTATCTGTGCATTTGGAGAAGGATCTGCTTGGCCCGTTCAAGGATTATTAAGACATTTTAAAAAAGAAATCGATGAAAGATGCAGAGAAGAACCTTTAGTTAAGAAAAAAATTAAAAATCCATATTTAGTAGATCAACATTTATTAGAAAAAAATGCCTAAAATCATAATAAACGAAAAAGAAATAGAGTTTGAAAAAGGAATGACAGTACTTCAAGCCTGTGAGCTCGCAGATGTAGAGATACCCAGGTTTTGTTATCATGAAAAACTCTCTATAGCAGGAAATTGCAGGATGTGTCTTGTAGAAATGGAAAAATCTAATAAACCAATTGCTTCATGCGCTATGCCAGCTGTTGAAGGTATGAATATAAAGACTAACACCGCGTTAGTAGAAAAAGCAAGAAAAGGCGTGATGGAATTTTTATTAGCCAACCATCCATTAGATTGTCCAGTTTGTGATCAAGGCGGTGAATGTGATTTACAAGATCAGTCGTTATATTATGGAGTCGATAAATCTAGATTCTCTGAAAATAAAAGAGAAGTTAAAGAAAAATATATGGGTCCACTAATAAAAACTCAAATGACCAGATGTATTCATTGTACTAGATGTGTAAGATTTGCAACGGAGGTAGCTGGAGTACCTGAGATTGGGGCCATAGGTAGAGGGGAGGACATGGAAATTACCACATACTTAGAAAAATCAATGGACTCTGAACTCTCTGCAAACGTTATAGATTTGTGCCCAGTCGGAGCTTTAACTTCAAAACCTTATGCTTTTGAAGCAAGACCTTGGGAGCTAAAAAAAACAGAGAGTATAGACGTCATGGATGCTGTTGGTTCTAATATAAGAGTTGATACTTATAATTGGGAGGTTAAACGAATTTTACCTAGGTTAAATAATGAGATAAATGAAGAATGGATATCAGACAAAACAAGATATTCTTGTGATGGACTATTAAAACAGAGACTTGATGTTCCGTACATCAAAAAAAATAACAAATTACAAAAATCTAGTTGGGATGAAGCAATAGATATTATTTTGAATAAAATTAAAAACATTAAACCTCACGAAATAGGTGGGCACGTTGGAGACATGGTAAGTTTGGAGAGTGCTTTAGGTTTTAAAAAATTATTTAAATTATTTAATAGCAACAACTTAGAGTTTAGAGAGAAAAATTTTTATATCAACCCTGATGAAAAAATTAATTATATTTTTAATTCTTCTATAAAGGGAATTGAAGAGTCTGATTTGATTCTTTTGATCGGAACTAACCCTAGACATGAGGCAACTATGCTTAACGCTAGGATAAGAAAAGCATTTTCGCAAAGTAAAACCCCAATCTACTCAATAGGGAATCCAGGTGATCTAACTTACGAATATAAGATAATAGGAAATAAAACAGACGATATCAAAAAGATTATTAATAATGAAAGTGAGTTCACGAAGGAATTTTTATCAGCTTCGAAACCAATAATAATAATTGGTGAGTCTGCGCTAGAATTAAAAAGCGGGAAGTATATTTTTGAAGAAATTAAGAATTTTTTAAAAAAAAATAATTTGATTACCAATGAATGGAATGCATTAAATGTTTTAGTTCAAAATGCTTCAACGGTTGGTCTTATTGATTTGAAAATTCTTTCAAATCAAAAAAATGATTTTAATTTTTTTGAAATGTTAGAAAAAAATAAATTTAAATTTTTGTATTTACTTGGTTCAGATAATTTAGAAATTAAAAAAAATGAAGAATTTATAGTTTATCAAGGAAGTCATGGAGATAAAGGAGCAGAAGTCGCAGATGTAATTTTACCTAGTGCCACTTATACCGAGCAAAATGGATTATACGAAAATTTAGAGGGCAGAGTACAAGAGTGTAAGAAAGCATCTTATCCGATAGGAGAAGCGAAAGAAGACTGGAAAATTTTTAACCTTATAAGCAAGAAAATCGGTGCTATTGAAAATGTACTAAAATTTGATCTTTTAAGAAAAGAAGCAATAGAATCAATCGCAAATTTTTCAAAATTAAATGAACTACCAAGTTTTAAATTAAAAGAAAATGAAAAGAAAAATTTTTCAGAATTTATTAGTGAGGACATAAAAGTTAAAGATTTAAACTATTATTTTTCTAATTCAATTTCACGAGCTTCAAAAACAATGAGTGAATGTCATAACGCAAGAAAAACAGCAATTAAAACTGGAACAGAGAATTAATGATAGAATATTTACAAATTTTAAGCCAAGAAGTTTATAAGATTTTATTCCTATTAGTTCCAATTTTGGTGTCTGTTGCTATGATTGTATGGTTAGATAGGAGGGTTTGGGGTTTAGTCCAAAAAAGAAAAGGCCCAAATGTTGTTGGCCCATTTGGACTTTTTCAAACCTTAGCTGATGCTCTAAAATATATATTTAAAGAAATAATAATACCTGCTAGCGCTAATAAAACAGTTTTTATACTAGCTCCAATAGTAACAATGACATTAGCTTTAGTGGCCTGGGCAGTAATTCCGATGGGAGAGAATCTTGTATTATCTGATATTAATGTAGGTATTTTATATCTATTCGCTGTTTCATCTCTAGGTGTTTATGGAATAATAATGGGAGGTTGGGCCTCTAATTCAAAGTATCCTTTCTTGGGAGCTATACGATCTGCTGCTCAAATGGTTTCTTACGAAGTTTCTATAGGCATTATTATTATTAATGTTCTCCTTTGCGTTGGTTCTCTTAATTTAAAAGATATTGTACTAGCCCAACAGAACTTATGGTATGTGATTCCTTTGTTTCCAATGTTTGTAATTTTTTTTATATCAGCTCTAGCTGAAACAAACAGACCTCCATTTGATTTACCAGAAGCCGAAGCAGAATTAGTAGCTGGATATCAAACGGAGTATTCTGGGATGATGTACGCGATGTTCTGGTTGGGTGAATATGCAAATATTCTACTTATGTGTGCAATGGGATCAATTTTATTTTTGGGGGGATGGTTGCCTATTATTGATATCTATCCTTTTAATATAATTCCAGCGCCTATTTGGATGATTTTAAAAATCTTATTTTTATTTTTCTTAATCTCACTAATCAAAGCCATTGTTCCTAGGTATAGGTACGACCAATTAATGAGATTAGGTTGGAAAATATTTTTACCTTTTTCTTTAATTTACTTAATTCTAACTTCAAGCTTTCTTTTTTATTTTGATAAACTACCAGTGAGGAATTTCTAATGAATTGGAGCAGGTTATTTAAAACGATATTTTTAATAGAATTTATATTAGGCTTAACAATGGCTATCAAACAAATGTTTAAAAGATCAAAAACAATAAATTATCCTTTTGAAAAAGGTCCGATAAGCCCAAGAATGAGAGGAGAGCATGCTCTTAGACGATATCCTAGTGGAGAGGAAAGATGTATAGCTTGCAAATTATGTGAGGCAGTATGTCCAGCACAAGCAATAACTATAGAGTCTTCTGAAAGACCTGATGGAAGTAGAAAAACAACAAGATACGACATAGATATGTTAAAATGTATTTATTGCGGTCTTTGCCAAGAGTCATGTCCTGTAGATGCAATAGTCCAGGGTCCTAATTTTGAATTTGCTACAGAAACAAGAGAAGAGCTTTATTATAATAAACAAAAATTACTAGATAATGGAGACAGATGGGAGTCAGTTTTATCAAAAAATATTAAGCTAGATAAACCTTACAGATAAATGTTAGCACATTCTATTTTTTTTTATTTTTTTTCAGTAATAGCAATATTTTCTTCGTTGATGGTGATTACATCTAGAAGTACAGTTAATTCAGTTTTTTTTTTAATTTTAGATTTTATTTCAGTTGGCTGTCTATTCATAATGGTGGGTGCAGAATTTCTAGGAATGATTATTCTAATTGTTTATGTAGGCGCAGTAGCAGTTTTATTTTTATTTGTAGTAATGATGCTTAATGTAGCCGAACAAAAACAATCATGGTTTATAGGAAAAAAATCAACACATATTCCAACTGGATTAATCGTAAGTGTTATAATTTTTTTAGAGTTGTTAGTAGTTGTTGGTGGCTGGAAGTACAAAGATGGTTTAATGAACAGTAATTCGCTTACTATATCAAATATTTCCAATACTCATCAGTTGGGTTTAGTCATGTATACGGATTATATTTTATACTTTCAAATTGCTGGAATAATTCTTTTATTATCGATGATAGGCGCTATTCTTCTTACTTTTCGTAAAAGACCGGGAGTAAAAAGACAAAGTTATGTTAAACAGATCTCAAGAGAACCTTCATCATCGATTGAATTGATACAAGTGCCATCAAATAAGGGAGTTAAAGTAGATGATTGAGATAGGATTAGGGCATTATTTATCTCTTGGGGCTATTATCTTTTTTTTGGGAGTAATGGGAATTTTTTTAAATCGAAAAAACGTAATTGTGATTTTAATGTCCATTGAGCTAATTCTTCTGGCTGTGAATATAAATTTGATTTCCTTTTCGATTTTTTCAGGAGATATTGTGGGCCAAATATTTACAATGCTCACTTTGACAGTAGCAGCAGCTGAAGCAGCTATAGGATTGGCTATTATTGTTATTTATTATAGAAACAAAGGATCAATTAGGGTTGAAGATATCCATGGTATGAAAGGATAAATGGAATACGCTGTTATTTTTTTTCCATTAATAGGATCTTTAATTGGTTATTTCGGAAGATCACTAACTAAATTATTTGCTGAAATATCTACCAGTATTTTCACATGTCTGTCGGCAGTTTTATCAATTTTAATTTTTTGGAATGGAATACAAAATGATTATTATGGGAACTATAAAATTTTTGAGTGGGTAAGCTCAGGAAGTTTTATCGCTAATTGGTCAATTAATATTGACCCACTTAGTTCAGTAATGTTAGTTGTAGTTACTTTTGTTTCGTCTTTGGTCCACATCTATTCTATTGGATATATGAGTCACGACCCATATAAACCAAGATTCATGTCATATCTTTCACTTTTCACTTTTTCAATGCTTGTTCTTGTTGTCTCGGATAATTTTCTTCAATTATTTTTTGGATGGGAAGGGGTTGGATTATGTTCTTATTTGTTAATAGGTTTTTGGTTTAAAAAAGAAACAGCTAACAATGCTGCTATCAAAGCATTTTTAGTCAATAGGGTAGGAGATTTTGGATTAGCAATAGGAATATTTCTTATATTTTTTTATTTTGGAACAATAAATTATAATGAAGTTTTTCAAATGGCTCCTGAACTTTCAAAAAAAATAATTTCAGTTTTTGGTTTTGACGTGAATCTAATAACTATAATATGTATTTTTTTATTTATTGGAGCGATGGGAAAATCAGCGCAGTTTTTGTTACATACATGGCTTCCAGATGCAATGGAAGGTCCTACTCCAGTCTCAGCTTTAATACATGCTGCTACCATGGTTACCGCAGGAGTATTTCTGGTGGTCAGATGTTCACCACTATTTGAATTTTCACAAGTTGCTTTAAATTTAATAACAATTGTAGGGATGACCACGGCAGTTTTTGCTGCCTCTGTTGCGCTAGTTCAAAATGACATTAAAAAAATTGTAGCCTATTCGACATGTAGTCAATTAGGCTATATGTTTTTTGCAGCAGGTGTTGGAGCTTACCATGTTGCGATGTTTCACTTATTTACTCATGCATTTTTTAAAGCACTATTGTTCTTAGGTTCTGGATCTGTGATACACGCCTTCAAAAATGAACAGGACATAAGAAAAATGGGAGGAATAAGAAAAAGACTTCCATTTACATATATTTTCATGCTTATTGGAACTTTAGCTCTGACTGGGTTCCCTTTACTATCAGGGTTTTATTCAAAGGATGCAATAATTGAGTTTGCATATTTAAGTAACTCAGTAATTGGAAATTATGCAGTAGTTATAGGAATATTAACTGCATTTTTAACTTCAGTTTATTCTTGGAGATTATTTTTTAAGACTTTTCATGGACCTTACAATAATCAAGTAGTTTCAATAAAAGATACACATGAGTCACCAATGACAATGTTGATACCGTTAGTATTTTTAAGTATTGGCGCGGTATTTTCAGGCTATCTATTTAAAGAAACTTTTATAGGTCACCACAATAATGAATTTTGGAATTCTTCAATCTTCTTTTTAGAAGAAATTAAACATGAATATATACCTATATGGTTTTTACTAATAACTCCTACTTTAGTAATTTTATCTATACCATTGTCATTTTATTACTTTGTATTAAATCCCAAAATTTTAGATGAATTTAAAAATACTAACTTACCATTATATAATTTTTTAAATAACAAATGGTATTTTGATGAAATTTATGATGTAATTTTTGTAAAATTTTCAAAAAAAGTCGGTTTATTTTTTTGGAAAAAAGGTGATATAGGCATAATTGATAAGTTTGGTCCCGATGGAATTGCAAAACTTATTAAAGCAATCTCCAGTAAAGCTGGGCGCTTTCAAACTGGATTTATTTATGATTACGCTTTTGTGATGCTTATCGGTTTAACAATTTTACTTACTTACCTGATATTAATTTAAAATGAATTTTCCAATATTATCAACTTTAATTTTTTTGCCATTATTCAGTTCAATTTTTGTTTTTCTAGTAAAAGAAAAAAAAGATAATTATAGCGCAATATATATTTCTCTTTTCAGTAGCATTGCTACTTTTTTATTATCTATTTTTGTATGGTACTCTTTAGATATAAATTCATCAGATTTTCAATTTGTTGAAGAAAAAACTTGGATAAATAACTTTATAAAATTTAAACTTGGAGTAGATGGTATATCAATTCTTTTTATAGTTTTAACAACATTCATAACACCGATATGTATTATCTCTTGCATAAACAGTGTAAAAGATAGAGTTAAAGAATTTTTAATAGCAATTCTGGTTTTAGAAACATTTATGATAGGTGTCTTTTGTTCTCTAGACTTAGTAATTTTTTACTTATTCTTTGAAGCTGGACTAATTCCAATGTTTTTAATTATAGGAGTATGGGGAGGACCAAAACGTGTTTACTCTGCTTTCAAATTTTTTCTTTTTACTTTACTAGGGTCAGTTTTGATGTTGGTTGCCATAATATTCATTTATTGGCTGACAGGGACCACTGATATTACTCAGATCTATGAGATAAAAATTCCTAAAGAGTATCAAAATTTATTATGGTTAGCCTTTTTTAGTTCTTTTGCAGTTAAAACTCCTATGTGGCCGGTTCACACTTGGTTACCAGATGCTCACGTAGAGGCCCCAACTGCTGGGTCAGTAATATTAGCGGCAATACTTTTAAAGATGGCTGGTTATGGTTTTTTAAGATTTTCAATACCTTTATTTCCTCATGCCTCAGAATTTTTTACGCCTTTAATTTATTTAATGAGTCTAATAGCAATAGTTTACACCTCACTAGTCGCGTTGATGCAAGACGATATGAAAAAACTTATTGCTTATTCATCAGTAGCTCATATGGGGTATGTAACCCTAGGAATATTTACTTTAACTAAACAAGGAATAGAAGGAAGTATTTTTCAGATGATTAGTCATGGCCTAATTTCTGCTGCGTTATTCCTATGTGTAGGAATTATTTACGATAGACTTCACTCAAGATTAATAAGCACATATGGGGGTGTAGTAAATTATATGCCAAAATATTCTTTTTTCTTTGTAGTATTTGCTTTGGCTGCATTAGGACTGCCCGGAACTACCGGTTTTTTAGGTGAATTTTTAGTTCTAACTGGCAGCTTTCAAAAAAACTATTTAGTGGCGATGATAGCTACCTTTGGAGTCGTTCTAGGAGCTGCATACATGTTGTGGTTAACAAAAAGAGTAATATTTGGGAAAACAAATAAAGAAGAAATTAAAACATTAATAGATACTAACAAAACGGAATTATTAATGCTATCTACTTTAGCTTTTTTTGTAATATTTTTTGGGTTTTATCCAATGCCTTTAATAGAAACATTAAATGTTTCAGTTGATAATTTAATTTATAATTATGAACAATCTTTAAACGGGACAAACATAGTTAAAAATGATTAACAATTTAAATATTCTATTACCAGAGGTTTTTTTAACACTTTCTATTTTCGTAATTTTAATGATCGGAGTTTTTATTAAAAAAAGTTTCAATTTAATTTTTAATTTATCTTCGGTAATTATTTTAATTACAATTGCTATTATCTTAAACGCTCCTAATATTACTGAAAAAATCTTTTTAGAAAGCTTCGTAAGAGACGGTTTTTCAAATTTTTTCAAAATTTTGATTCTTAGTGCGAGTTTATTCGTTTTAAACTCATCTAAAATTTTTATTATAGATCATAAAATAGATAAATTTGAGTACCCTATAATTGTTCTTATTTCAATTCTAGGCATGTTTTTTATGGTAAGTTCCAACGACTTAATTTTATTCTACTTAGGTTTAGAGCTTCAATCTTTATCTTTATACATTCTAGCGTCTATAGATCGAGATAACTTAAGATCGTCTGAGTCGGGTATAAAATATTTTGTGCTTAGCGCCTTATCATCAGGATTGTTATTGTATGGCTGTTCACTTTTATACGGTTTTACAGGTTCAACAAATTTCGATTTAATAGCCAATCAATTAGACAGAGATAATACAGGAGCAATTTTTGCAATGGTATTTATCCTAGTTGGTTTAGCTTTTAAAGTTTCGGCGGTTCCTTTTCATATGTGGACTCCAGATGTTTATGAAGGAGCACCAACTTCTATAACAAGTTTTTTTGCGGTCGTTCCTAAGGTAGCAGGACTAGCCTTATTAATAAAGTTCATGTTCATACCATTTTCGAACATTTTAATAGAGTGGCAATTAATTTTAGTCTTTATCTCTATTGCATCAATGATACTTGGAGCAATTGCCGCTATTGTACAAAAGAATATTAAAAGACTTTTAGCATATAGTTCTATTGGTCATATCGGATATGCTTTAGCCGGTGTAGCGACAGGTAATATTTCTGGTTATGAAAGTGCAGTAGTTTACATCTCTATTTATGTAGTAATGAATATCGGAGCATTCTCATGTTTATATTTGATGAAAAAGGATGGAGAATACAAAGAAAATATTTCAGATTTGTCTGGAATTTCTAAAAAGCATCCAATACTTGCTATTTCTTTTTTAATTATCTTATTTTCTTTAGCAGGAATACCACCGCTAGGAGGATTTTTCGCAAAATTTTACATTTTTACTTCAGTGATAGAACATAAAATGTATGCCCTGGCAATTATTGGATTGTTAACTACGGTCATATCTGCTTTTTACTACCTTAAAATTATAAAAATAATTTATTTTGACGATAGTATTATAACCTTTGATGCTGTTAAAAATAAATTCGTATTAAGTACAATCCTTATAAGCTGTAGCATTTTACTTACCTTTTTCTTGTATCCTTCATTTTTAACAAAAGTAGTAAGTTCTATATTCATTATTTCATGAAACTAAAATTAATTAAATTTAAAAAAGTTAAAAGCACAAATGATATTGCAATACAACTTATTAAAAAAAATAAAACAAAAGCTACGCTGATCTCATCTCATGAACAAACAAAAGGAAAGGGAACCATGGGAAAAAAATGGATTTCAAAAAAAGGTAATTTATTTTTATCAATTCTTTTTCAAATAGACTCTACAAAAATTAATTTTAAGCAATACGCAATTTTAAATGCCCTCTTAATTAGAAAAATTTTATCAAAATATATATCGAAGAAAATAAACATTAAATGGCCAAATGATTTATTAATTCAAAAACGAAAAGTATGTGGAATTTTACAGGAAATTATTGAATACAAAAGTAAAAAATTTATAATAATTGGTGTGGGTATAAATATAAATTCATCTCCGGTTATAAAAGATTATCAAACAACATATCTTAAATTTTTTTCAAGAAAAAAAATAAATAATAAAAAAATTTTAGAAGATATTAAAAAAAAATATGAAGTATTTATAGAACTTTTGAAAATATATCAATTTAAACATTTAAAGAAAAAAATCGGATGAATTATTTAGTTGGAGACATAGGTAATACCACAATAAAACTATCAATATTAAATAAAAGTTTTAAGATAATTAAAATTTATAATTTAAATACACATAAAATTTTTAACAATTCTTTAAAGAAGAATTTTTTAAATAAATTTTTAAAGCGTAATATTAATAAAAAAGTTTTGATTTCAAGTGTTGTACCTAACGTTTTTAAAAAAATAAAAAAATATTTATCAAAAAGAAAATTTAAAGTGTATGAAATCAAAGATCTTAAGGTAAAAAAAATTTTAAAGATGAAAATTAAGAATTATAATCAATTAGGATCTGACAGAATATCAAATGCAATTGGGTCGATGAATTATAAAAATACAATAATTATAGATTTCGGCACTGCCACAACATTTGATATTGTTAAAAACGGGGTATATGAAGGTGGAGTTATTTCACCTGGAGTTAATCTATCGATTTTAAATTTGAATAAATCAACAGCGTTATTGCCTTTGCTAAATCTCAGAAATAATCAAAAAAGTTTTGGCAAAAACACACAAGAAGCTCTTAACGCTGGTTTTTTATGGGGTTATGAAGGCTTAATAAATAATGTAATTAAAAAGATCTTTTTAAAAACAAAAAGTAATTTTAAAATAGTCCTAACAGGTGGCTATGCTAAATTATTCAGAAATCGTATAAATTATAAAACTGTTATTGATCAAAATATAACTATTAAAGGGATTGCTATAGCTTATAAGGAGTTATTATGAAAAAAAATGAATTAATTTTTTGTCCATTAGGAGGTTCAGGCGAAATAGGAATGAATATGAACTTATATGCTTATGGAACTGAAGATAATCAAAAATGGATTATCATAGATATGGGTGTCACTTTTGCAGATGACTCGGTTCCAGGTGTTGATTTAATTTTTCCTGACACAGGTTTTATACAAGAAAAAAAAAATGATCTATTAGGAATTGTTCTTACTCATGCACATGAAGACCATATAGGTGCTGTTTCACATATATGGCCGAATTTGAGATGCAAAATATATGCTACCCCTTTTACTGCAGCACTTATTTATGAAAAATTTAAAGAAAAAAAAATTGATATTACATCTTATTTAAAGATTGTTCCTTTAAACAGTAAAATTAAATTGGGTGATTTTGAGATCGACTTTATAACTTTAACACACTCAATTTTAGAGCCAAATGGTCTTAGTATAACGACACCACTGGGAACAATACTTCACACAGGAGATTGGAAAATTGATCCAAACCCTCTTATCGGTGGCACAATTGATGAAGATAAACTTAAATCAATAGGGGAAAAAGGAGTCTCAGCAATGATATGCGACTCAACCAACATTTTTAATCCAGGAAGAGCGGGATCAGAGTCAGAAGTTCGAGATAATTTGTTAAAAATAATGGAAATTAAGTCAAAAAAAATTCTAGTTACTTCCTTCGCGTCTAACGTAGCAAGAATGGAAGCCATTTTTTATTGTGCTAAAAAAACTGGAAGATCAATTAGTTTAGTAGGAAGATCTATGAATAGAATTTATAAAGCTGCTAAAAAGTGTGGATACTTAAAAGGTTTAATAGAACCACTTGATCCGCGCGAAACCAGAAA
>MDTB01214379.1_pt1 | contig 13523 bp, 18 predicted proteins | sample 811161 | NCBI WGS metagenome assembly MDTB01 (sample SAMN05326650, study PRJNA326480) | marine metagenome | isolation source: seawater | place: Mediterranean Sea | collected 2009
GCCTGACGAGCTACCAGACTGCTCCACCCCGCGGTATACTTAAATTCTATTTTTAAGTTTATTTAATTTCTTAACTCTTTTTATATTTTCTTGTAAAATTCTTTTTTTCTTCTCAGATGGTTTCTCATAGGTATTTTTAAGTTTTATAACTTTAAAAAAACCGTCTCGTTGAAGTTTCCTTTTTAAAACTCTAAGCGCTTGTTCTACATTGTTATCTTTAACTTCTATTTTAATAACTACCTCCAAAAAAGCGTGTAACTAGCATTTTTATAATTTTATGTCTATTGCTTTTATTCATTATTACATTATTTACTGAGATTGTTTTAACTTTTCTTTTAATTTCTTTTCTCTTTTTACTCTTCTTTCTGCTTTTTCGATTGCTTCAACTAAATCTTTTTGTGTAAATAGATTTAGTGCAACAGGATCTTTAGGATTTAAGTTGTTATAATTCCAGTAACTTTTATTTCTTATTGAGGTTACAGAGTTTTTTGTAATTCCTACTAATTTTGCAATTTGTGAGTCTTTTAAAATGTTATGTTGTTTTATTAACCACAAAGCCGAATCTGGTTTGTCTTGTCTTTTTGAAAGCGGAATATATTTTTTAAATTTGGTTTCAGAGTTAGAAATTTCAATATCAGAACTCTTAATTTCCAGCGGTCTATTTTCGTCTTTTGATGAAAGCTCAATTTCTTCCTTAGTTAGCTGACCAGATATAATTGGATTGTATGCTTTAATTCCTTTCGCAACCTCACCATCAGCAATACCTTGAATCTCAACTTCATGTAATTTGCAAAAATCTGCAATTTGTTTAAATGTTAAAGTTGTATTTTCTACAAGCCAAACAGCTGTCGCCATTGGCATCAAGGGAGCATTAGACATTTAATTTTTTTTTTCTAAATTTAAGTTTTGAAATTTTTTATTAAATTTACTTATTCTACCCTTATCCATAAGTTTCTGTTTACCACCTGTCCAAGCAGAATGGGATTTAGGATCAATTTCCAATTTTAAAACATCACCCTCTTTACCCCAGGTAGATTTTGTTTCAAATTGAGTACCATCAGTCATTTCAACTTTAATAGTATGATAGTTTGGGTGAATATTTTTTTTCATGTCGAGACTTATAACAAAAGAATTTTTTAAAACAATTAAAAGTTACCTAATTTTTGAAGAAATTTTGAATTAATATCGGTACTTGAGGCAATAATTTTGATTTTTTTGTTTTCAGATAGATCAATCTCATTAAGCATCCCACCTGCCTCCCTCACCAAAATAATACCAGCTGCAATATCCCAGAGATTTAAATGGTTTTGAAAATAACCATCGTATCTACCTGCAGCTACGTAAGCCATATCCAAAGCAGCTGACCCTGATTTTCTGTAAGTAATATCTGGCTCATTTTTTAATTTTCCACCAGTTGCAAAAAGACAATCTTTAATATCATTTTTTTTTGAAACCTTGATTCTTTGATTATTGAAAAAAGCTCCATTATTTTTTTCTGCATAAAACATTTCATTTTTAATTGGATCAAAAATTAGACCTGAAACTATTTCATTGTTAGATTTTAATGCAATTGAAATAGCAAAATGAGGTATACCATGTAGAAAATTTACAGTACCATCGATTGGATCAATAATCCATGAATTGCTTTTGTCTTTGTTGTTTTCTACTCCACTTTCCTCACTAACAATAGAATATTTTGGTCTAGCTTTTTTTAATTCGTCAATTATTAATTTTTCTGCTTTAAAATCTGAATTAGTTACAAAATCTGATGGTCCCTTTTTAGATACTTGTAGTTTTTCAATTTCACCAAAATCTCTAATAAGAATTTTTGAGGCTTTTTCACTAGCCTTTATCATCACGTTTAAATTTGCAGAAATCGAATTCACAATATTAAATTTTTTTCACATATTCCAGATTTCTTGTATCAATTACCACCTCATCCCCATTTTCAATAAATGGCGGCACTTGAATACTTAATCCGTTTTCTAATATCGCTGGTTTGTATGATGAGGACACAGTTTGGCCCTTTAATGCAACATCGGTTGTTTTAATTTTACTGTTTACCTGGTTTGGTAAATCAACTGAAATAGGGACCTCATCATAAAAACTCACAGAGACTTCTAAATTTTCAGTCAATAATTTTCCTTTGTCCCCTATAACATCCTTTTTAATTTCAATTTGCTCAAAAGATTTAGGGTTTATAAAAAAATAATTATTTTCATCTTCAAAAAGAAAATTAAAATTAGTTTCATCTAGCGAAGCCTTCTCAATAGTTTCACTAGATCTAAATCTTTCGTTAAGCTTTGTGTTTTTGTTTACACTTTTCATTTCAACTTGAGCAAAAGCACCACCTTTTCCAGGTTTTACGTGTTGAGTTTTGAGCACTTGCCATAAATCATTTTTATACTCCAGAAGCATTCCAACTCTAATTTCATTCGCATTTATCTTCATTTTAATTTTTTAATTGTTTCTATTGGTTTAAGTTTTTTGTTGTTCCAAATGTACCCTGAGATAGCTAAAAAGTCCGCTTTGTTCAACAAAAGTTTTTTATAATTTGAAGAATTGATGCCTCCAATTGCCACTAAAGGAGTTTTGGTTAACTTTTTAGCTTTATTCAAAATTTTAACATTTGCTTTATATTTAACTGTTTTTGTTTTAGTTAAAAAAAAAGCTCCAAAAGCCAAATAACTTGCTTTATTTTTTATAGCTGTTTTCGCTAATTTAATAGAATTATGACATGTAATACCGATAATTTTATCACCCAATATCTTTCTAGCTTTATTTATATTTGTATCTTTTTGCCCTAAATGGCAACCATCCGCATTCAGTTTTTTTGTTAAAATAGGGTCATCATTAATTAAAAATTTTACATTATTTTTTTTACATATTCTTTTAATTTTTTTTCCAATTAGTATCTTTTTTTTTAAAGGGTATTTTTTAAGCCTCATTTGAAAAAAACTAACCTTACCACTTTTCAAAACTGCTTTAAGATTATTGTAAAATTTATGATTTATTTTGTTAGGAGAGATCAGGTAAATAAATTTTTTTTTATTTATTTTCAAGATCGCTAGACCATTTTCCTTGAGCAGCTAAAGTACACATTTTAGCTCTATGATTAAAAACTTTTTGAGTTCCTTTTAGATCATCAATATTTTTAGACCAAAATTTAAGAGCACTTTGTTGAAGAGCTCTACCATATGAATAAGACATAATAAAATCTGTATTATTATTTTTATTAATTGAGTTCAAATTTTCTGTAGCTTCTATTTCGGACTGGCCTCCTGATAAAAAAGCAACTCCAGGTACTTCATTTGGAACAGATTTTTTTAAGCATTCAATTGTTTTAGAAGAAACTTCTTCACTAGAAATTTTATTTTTTGATTTATTCCCTGCAAGAATCATATTTGGTTTTAGGATAATCCCTTTTAGGTTAACTTTGTGTAAGATTAGTTCCTCAAAACATTTCTCAATTACCTCAGAAGTTTTTTTTAAGCAATCTTTAGCCGAATGGTCACCATCCATTAAGACTTCTGGCTCAACTATTGGGACCATCCCACATTCTTGAACCAATGAAGAGTATCTAGCTAACGCATGTGCATTTGAATGCATTGCAAGTTTACTTGGATATTTTACACTTATATTATAAACACCTCTCCATTTCGCAAACCTTGCACCAATTTTATAGTAATTTTTTAGTCTTTCTCTTAGTCCATCTAAACCCTCAGTGATTTTTTCATCAGGAGAATTCGCCAAAATTTTAGCGCCAGTATCAACCTTAATCCCAGTCACTGCTCCTGAAATTGAAATGATATCAGATATTTTTTTACCAGAACTTGCAGATTGATTTATTGTTTCATCATACAAAATTACTCCTCCAATACAATCTTTCATGCTTTCGGAGGAAAAAAGAGTTTCTCTAAAAAGAAGTCTATTCTCTGGTGTAGATGGAACATTAACAGCATCTAATCTTTTGGTCATAGTTCCATTGCTCTCGTCTGCTGCAAGTATTCCTTTTCCGTTAGAAAGTATATTAAGAGCAATTTTATTTAATTCTGACATTTTAGTTTAGAGCTTTTATACCAGGAAGTTCTTTGCCTTCAAGATATTCTAAGAAAGCTCCACCAGCAGTTGAAACAAAATTAAAATTATTAATTACGTTTAAGTTGTTTAATAATGAAACAGTGTCTCCACCACCGACAACAGAATAGATTTCGTTGATTTTATTTTTTTCAATTATTTTCTCTGCAATTTTAATACTTCCGTTAGCAAAATTTGGATTTTCAAAATATCCCGCAGGACCATTCCATAATATCGTATTACTTTTATCAATAAAATTATCAATATTTTTTATAGTTTTTGGGCCAATATCTAAAATTATTTCATCTGATGAAATTTCATTTAAATCTTTTATTTGAGGTTCTCCACTTAAGTCTTTTGCCACAACAACATCTTTTGGAAATATAATCTTACAATTTTTTTTTTTTGAAAGTGAAAAAATTTCCTCAATAATCAAATTTGAGTTTTTTTCTTGGAAAGATTTTCCGATATTATGACCTAAATATTTAATTATGTTATTTGCCATTCCACCAACGATTATAATATTATCAAATTTGGGAATTAAATTTTTTATTATACTTATTTTAGTAGAGATTTTAGATCCACCAATTATACAAGTAATAGGCTTTTTAATTTCCGATGTAATTTTTGTTAAAGCATCAACCTCTAGATCAAGCTGTAAACCAGAATAGGATGGTAAAAAATTTGAAATTGCATGAATAGATGCATGAGCTCTATGAGAACACGAAAATGCATCATTTACATAAATATCAGCTAAGGTTGAAAGATGTTTTGCAAACTCTTGGTCATTTTCCTCTTCTTCTGGATAAAATCTTATATTTTCTAACATTACAATATTTTCATCAATATTTGTGAATAAATCTTTATTACTTACTTCATTTATATTTTTTGTAACAAGCTTCATCTTTTGATTTAATTTATTACTTAAATCTTCACATATCGGCTTAAGAGAAAGTTCGTTTACAATCTTGCCTTTGGGCCTACCAACATGAGATAAAATTATTATTTTTGAATTGTGTTTAATTAAAAATCTTAGAGTAGGAAGGATCTTTTCTATTCTCGTTGTGTCAGTTATTTCGCCATTATCTAGAGGAACATTTAAATCTAATCTTAGCAATATCTTTTTATTATTAAGATTTTTTTCGTCCTTGATGCTTCTCATTATGAGATCTTATGAACATATTCTGCTATATCGCACATTCTATTTGAAAATCCCCACTCATTGTCATACCAAGCAGAAATTTTTCCCATATTTTTTCCAACCACGCTAGTAAGAGATGAATCTACTATTGCAGAAGCTGAATTGTGATTAAAATCAATTGATACCAGTTTTTCAAAAGTTATTTCTAGTACTTTTTTTGATTGATTTTTAGAAGCTAAATAAAATGCTTCATTTATTTTTTCTTTATCAATATTTTTTTTAGTACAAAAAACTAACTCAATTAGAGAAACATTTGGTGTAGGGACTCTCATAGCAACACCTTCAAGTTTTTCTTTTAAAGAAGGAATAATTTCTCCAATAGCTTTTGAAGCACCTGTAGATGTTGGAACTATAGACTGGCTGGCAGATCTAGCTCTTCTAGGATCTTTGTGCGAATTGTCTAAGATTCTTTGGTCACTCGTAAATGCATGTATTGTTGTCATGAAACCTTTTTCAATTTCAAAATTTTCATTTAAAACATTAACTACAGGTGCAAGACAATTGGTTGTGCAAGACGCAGCAGAAATTATATTGTCCTCTTTTTTTAATTTTCTCTCATTAACTCCAAATACAATAGTTTTGTCTGCATTTTTGCACGGAGCCGAAACGATTACTTTTTTTGCACCATTGTTTATATGAGCTAATAATTTATCTTTAGAGTTAAACTTTCCAGTGCATTCAAAAACATAGTCAACATCAAATTTTTTCCAATTAATATTTTTAATATCTGTTTCTTGACCAAATGAAATTTTATTTTTATTTATAGTTAAATGTTTTTCATCAAATCCTAGTTCAGCATTAAATTTTCCATGTATTGAGTCATATTTTAATAAAGTAGAACAAGCTTCAGAATTTGTTTTATTATTAATATGTTTTATTTCAATATTTTTATAATTGTTTTCAATAATAGCTCTTAGAATCATTCTCCCTATTCTGCCCATTCCATTGATTCCAATTTTTATCTTCATAATTTTTCTTTAATCTTTTTAATTATACTCTCTAAATTTAAATTAAAGTGGTTATAAATTTTTTTATATGGTGCGCTTTTTCCAAATTCATCAATTCCAAAATTTAATCCACTAGTGCCTGTGTATTTTTTCCAGTAACTTGTTTCAGATGCTTCTATTGATGCGATTAGCTTTGTCTCACCCAATACTTCTTTTTTGTATTCCTTACTTTGCTGGTCAAACAATTCCTGACAGGGCATCGATACTACTTTAGAATAAATTCTCTCTGTGGCTAATTTATGTCCAATTTCACATGCTAAACTAGTTTCAGATCCAGATGATATTATTGTGAGATTAATTTCATCGCCAGTTCTTAAAATTTCATAAGCACCAGCAGAAGACTCATTTTTAGAAGATTTTTTAATCCTCACGGGATTAACAGCCTGTCTTGTTAAGGCTATAACACTTGGTGAATTTTTATTTTCAATAGCTAGTTGCCAACATTCAAATGTCTCAATCAAGTCAGCAGGTCTAAATACATTTAAGTTTGGAATTGATCTTAAGCTTGTTAACTGTTCAATTGGTTGATGAGTAGGGCCATCTTCTCCAAGACCGATAGAGTCATGTGTAAAAACATAGATTACTCTTTGCTTCATCATAGCGGCTAGTCTGACAGATGGTTTGCAGTAATCGCTAAAAATTAAAAAAGTACCGCCGTAAGGAATTAAACTACTGTGAAGTGCTATACCATTCATTATTCCACACATGGCGTGTTCCCTAACTCCATAGTGAATATAATTTCCAGAAAAATTACTTGGCTTAATTATTTTGTGATTTTTAGTTTTTGTATTATTTGAACTCGCCAAATCAGCAGAACCTCCTATAATATTAGGTAATCTAGATACAATATCTAAAAACATTTCAGAAGACTTTCTTGTTGCGAGGGGTTTTAAATTTGCTAAATAATTATCTTTTATTTTTTCAATTGATTTATTTAGTGAACTAATATTTTTACCATTAATAATTTTTTTAAATTTTTTTTCTTGTTTTTGTGCATTTTTACCAGCTTCTTCACCTATTTTTTTCCACTCGCTTATTAAATTATTAGGAATTTGAAAAGGCTCATGTTTCCAGCCTAATTTTTTTCTTACCAATTTAATTTCATCTTCCCCCAAAGGACTTCCATGAGATGATGCTTTACCACCTTTATTTGGTGAACCATAACCAATTGTTGTCTTGCAAGAAATCGCTATAGGTTTTTTAGATTTTTGTGCTTTTTTTAAAGCTTTAAATATTTCTGTAAAGTTATGGCCATTGATTTTAATATAATTCCAACCATAACTTTGAAATCTTTTTTTATAATTGTCAGAAACAGCCAGACTTGTAGGGCCATCAATTGAAATTGAGTTATTATCAAAAAGCAAGATTAGATTTTTTAATTTTAAGTGACCAGCCAGACTAAGCGCTTCATGACTTATTCCTTCCATCAAACAACCATCACCTGCTAGCACATAAGTTTTATGATCAATTTTTTTTTTTCCATATTTTTTTTTTAAAATTTCTTCTGAAATTGCAAAACCAACAGCATTTGAAATTCCTTGCCCTAAAGGGCCAGTTGTAGTTTCTATCCCTGTATTTGGATGATATTCTGGATGGCCAGCACAAATAGAATCTAGTTGTCTGAAATTTTTAATATCATTTAGTGAAACACTTTTGTAACCAGTCAAATACAAAAGGGAATAAAGCAACATAGAACCATGACCTGCTGAAAGGACAAATCTGTCTCTATTTATCCAACTTGGATTTTTTGGATTAAATTTTAAAAAATCTCTGAAAAGCACTGTTGCGACATCAGCCATACCCATAGGCATTCCCGGATGTCCAGAATTAGCTTTTTGAACGGCATCAATAGATAAAAATCTGATGCAATTAGCTAAATCATTAAATTGTTTGTTCAAAAAATATCCTGTGTAGACTTAGAAGAATCTATTTAATATTATAAATATATATATATGAATTCTATAATCGAAAAAGAAAAAAAGTTGAGTTTAGCGTTAACAGAACTAAAAGAATTAAATCTTAAAAACCCAGATTTACAAAGTAGTATTGAAAATTTAAACAAAAAAAAAAATCAATTAGAAATTGAAAAAAAAGACCTTGAAGGCAAGTATCAATTATTAAAAGAAGATTTTGATAATTTGTCTAAAAAATTAGATGAGATGAAAAGTAGAGAAAAATTAGAAGAAAGAAGACAGGTTGAATTTTCAGAAAAAATTGATGAATTAAATCAAGAAACAGATATTCTTCTAAGTGAAATGGACAAATGGCAAACGTAAAAATTAAATTTAATGGGAAAGAATTTTTGTTATCTTGTGATGATGGTCAAGAAGAACATTTAGAAGAACTTCTGATACATTTGAGTCAAAAATTTAATGAATTAAAAAATGATCTTGGAAATTTAGGTGAAAATAAGCTTCTTTTAATAACTGCAGTTAAGGTTATGGACGAATATCACGAAACAAAAAAAAAAGTTGAACAAAAAAAAAATGAATTAAGGGATCTTTCGAGTAAATTTCGAGAATTGAAAAACTTAGTTTATGGTTATAGAGATAAAAAAGAAGATGAGATAAAAGAGCTAATTAAAAAACATGATAATTTAAAATTAGAAATTGAAAATAATCAAAAAAATTACGAAAAATTGATTGATCAAACAACTGATGAAATTTCAAGCTTTATCGAAAAAGTAAATTTAAAAGAATTATCTTAAATATTTCAGTGAATAAATCATATATAAGAAAAAAAATTCTTTCTTTAAGAAAAAAAAATTATTCAAAAAATTTATCAATAAACCCAAAAAAATTTTTAAAATTTTTAGATAAAGAAAAAATTAAATCTAAGACTATAGGTGGTTATTATTCTTTTAATTATGAACTAGATATTATGAATATTTTAGAAGAGTTAGAAAAAAAAGAGTGTATTCTTTCACTTCCAAAAATTGGCAAAAATAATACAATGAATTTTTACCAGTGGTCATTTAAAGATCCACTAAAAATTAATAAATATGGCATTCCAGAAACAGTAACTAAAAAAAAAATTAATCCAGGAATATTATTAGTCCCACTAGTAGCTTTTGATAACCAACTTAATAGACTTGGTTATGGTGGGGGTTATTACGATAGATATATATCAAAATTACAGATCAACAATAAGATAGTTAAAATAGGTATAGGTTTTTCTTTTCAAAAAGTTAAAAAGATAACAATAAGTAAATATGATAAAAAACTAGATTTTATAATGACAGAAAAAGATTTTATTTAATGAAAATATTATTTTTAGGTGATGTAGTTGGTATTTCTGGATGTTCAAAAATTGTGAACAATTTAGGATCAGAAATAAAAAAAAAAAAAATTGATTTTGTAGTAGTTAATGGAGAAAATTCTGCTGAGCCTGGCGTGGGTCTCACAGAAGAAACCTGCAAAGATTTTTTTAATTGTGGAGTAAATGTAATTACTTCTGGTAACCACGTCTGGGACCAGAAAGAAATAATGAAATATATTGACAATGAAAATAGACTTTTAAGACCCTATAATCTTTTTGAACCTTCACCCGGCAAAGGGTTTGAAGTTTATGAGACTCATAATAATTTAAAGATAGGAGTTTTAAATTTAATGGGAAATGTTTTCATGAAAAAATGCGATGATGTATTTGAATCTTCTAAAAAATTTTTAAAAAACTATAAATTAAAAGAAGATTACGACTTGTTAGTAGTTGATTTTCATGGAGAGATTACTAGTGAAAAAAATGCTATTGGTCATTTTTTTGATGGAAAAGCAACTTTGGTTGTAGGAACACATACACATATACCCACTAATGACGCAAGGGTTTTGAGGAATGGAACTGCTTATCAAACTGACGCAGGAATGTGTGGTGATTATGATTCTGTTATTGGTATGAATAAAGAGAATTCCATTAATAGATTTTTAAAAGAAAATTCTACAAAACATTTTCCTGCAACTGGAGAGGCCACTTTAAGTGGAGTTATATTAGAATGTGATGTAAAAACTGGACTAGCTAAAAATATAGAAAGTTATATTTTTGGAGGTCAATTAAAAAATACATAATAAATTATGGCAGGGCATTCTCATTGGGCAGGCATTAAACATAAAAAGGGCAAAGCAGACAAACAAAGATCTAAGATATTTTCAAAACTTTCAAAAGAAATTACAGTCGCTGCTAAATTAGGTGATAAAGATCCAGCAATGAATCCTAGATTAAGATCTGCTATTCAGGCAGCAAGATCTGCAAATATGCCAAAAGATAATATTGAAAGAGCAATTGATAAATCATCCGTGAATACAGAATTGAATTTTGAAAATTTAAGATATGAGGGTTTTGGACCGCAAAATGTAGCCGTTATTGTTGAGACTTTAACTGAAAATAAGAATAGAACTGCCTCGAATATACGAACAATTTTTCAAAAAGCTGGAGGGAGACTGGGAACTCAAGGTTCAGCATCACACAATTTTAATCAAATGGGAGTTATAAAAATTGATAAAAAAGAAATTTGTGACGAAAAAATTTTTGAGTTAGCAACTGATGCAGAAGCAAATGAGTGTATCTCAAAAGATGAATTTCATGAAATCCAATGTTCTGTTAATGAAATTTATAATGTAAAAAAAAAATTAGAAAAGAATATAATTAATTTCATTTCAACAGAAATAGAGTGGATACCAATTAACAGCGTAAGCATTTTAAAGGATCAACGAGAAAATTTAATAGAATTTTTTGAAACTCTTGAAAATGATGATGATGTTCAAAATATTTTTTCTAATGTAGAAATGAATATTAATTAATGCTGATAATAGGAATAGACCCTGGTGTATCTGGATCAATATGTTTTTTTGAAGATGGAAAAATTTTAGATGTAGTTGAAATGCCAACAATGACTGAAGGAAAAAAAAACAAGCGACAAGTTAATGGGTCTCAGGTTTATAATGAGATTTTAAAAAGAATAAAACGAGTAGATAAAAAAAATATAAAAGTAATTATAGAACAGGTTTCGGCTATGCCCGGTCAAGGTGTAACGAGTATGTTTAATTTTGGACAATCATATGGAATATTGAAAGGGATGTGTTCTGCTATGCAGCTACCCATGTATTTTGTAAGACCGGCAAAATGGAAAAAATATTTTAGTTTAATTAACTCTGAAAAGGATGCGAGCAGAACAAAAGCAATAGAAATATTTCCTTATTTTTCATCTAATTTAGCAAAAAAAAAGGATTCTAATAAGGCTGATGCTATTTTAATTGCTAGTTACTATTATGAAACGTTCAGACAGGATGAATAGCTTAGCTTTATAAGACAAATTGATGACACAATTGAGTGTAGAACATGAACTATGGAAGCAGATATATCATCTCAAGCAGTAGGTTTAGCATCTAGTGCAGATTTTTCATTAGTTAATTTATTTATTCGAGCAGACATTATAGTTAAATCTGTAATTGTTATATTGATAGCTTGTTCTGTTTATTCTTGGGCGGTAATAATAGAAAAATTTAAATTATTTAAAAAGATTAATCAATCTACAGAAGAGTTTGAAACAAAATTTTGGAATTCAAAATCTGCAGAGTCATTTTACAATAATTTACCGGCAAATATTGAAGATCCTATGGCATTGGTTTTTAAAGATGCAATGCAAAACTTACTAAAGAAAAGATCAAAAGTTGATCTACATGATAGAATGACAACAATGTTAGAAACTGGGATTGAAAAACAATTATCTAAGATAAGTAAAGGTTATACTTTTTTAGCAACAGTTGGTTCAACTGCGCCATTCATTGGTTTATTCGGAACAGTTTGGGGAATTATGAATTCTTTTCAATCTATTGCAATCTCTAGAAATACAAGTCTAGCAATCGTTGCCCCAGGAATAGCGGAGGCATTATTTGCTACTGCATTAGGATTGTTAGCAGCAATACCCGCAGTAATTGCTTATAATAAATTTAATAACGACTCAATCTTATATTCTAAAAAACTAGAAAATTTTTCAAAAAGATTTTTAACTATAATTTAAAATGGCTTTTAAATTAAATCGTTCAAAAAAAGAACCAATGAGCGAAATAAATGTTACCCCCTTTGTTGATGTGATGTTAGTACTTCTAATTATATTTATGGTTACAGCACCATTATTAACTGTTGGTGTTCAGGTTGATCTTCCCGAAAGTTCAGCCGACTCACTCCCTGAAGAACAAGAACCTTTGACCCTAACAATAAATTCAAAAGGAGAGATTTTTATTCAAGAGTCTAAAGTTGAATATGAAAAAATTATTGCAAAGGTTTTAGCAGTTTCTAAAAATAGAACTGATACAAGAATCTATGTAAGGGGAGATAAAACAATTAATTACGGAAGAGTTTTAGAAATCATGGGACTTCTTTCAGGCTCAGGTTTTACAAAGGTAGCATTAATTTCAGAGCCATATAAAGAAAGGTAATAATAAGTGAATAGAAGTATTATCGTATCTTCTGTTTTACATATATTTGTAATAATTTTAACAGCTATGAGTCTTCCATTTTTAGCAAAAAAACCAATTGATTTACCTCCTATTGTATCAGTAGAATTAATTCAAATTACTGAAAAAACCAATATTCCTTTTGCGCCTAAAGCTAAAAAGATTATTGAAAAAATTAAAGAAAAAGAAAAAAAATTAGTCTCTGAACAAGCGCCTCCTAAAAAAGTTAAAAAAGAAAAACCTGATTCAGTACCGATGCCTGAAGATGATGTTAAAAAGATTAAAAAAATAAAGGATGATAAGCAGAACCCGGAAAAAATTGATAGCGAAGTTAAACAAGTCTCAGAATTTGAAAAAGATGATTTATTTGATCCAAATAATATAGCTGCTTTAATTGATAAGTCTAAAGAAGAAACAGCAACCGTAGAAAATAAAATTGATCAAGTTACACAAGACCAAGTTAAAAATTTTGAAAATACAGGGTTATCTTTGAGTGAAGAAGATGCTTTAAAAGCTCAAATCTTTGGTTGCTGGAGTATACCATTGGGTTTACCTTATAACGAAAATTTATTAGTCAGAATAAAACTTGAGCTAAAACCAGACGGTTCAATTATAAAATCAGAGATTTTGGATCATGCGAGAATGAATAAACCAGGACAAGGATTTTATAAAGTTTTAGCCGAAAGCGCATTAAGAGCTATCAAATTATGCCAACCTTTAAGAGTACCAAGTACTGGATATGAAAGATGGAAAGAGTTACAATTAAATTTTGATGCAAGAGAAATGTTA
>MDTB01119548.1_pt1 | contig 13521 bp, 20 predicted proteins | sample 811161 | NCBI WGS metagenome assembly MDTB01 (sample SAMN05326650, study PRJNA326480) | marine metagenome | isolation source: seawater | place: Mediterranean Sea | collected 2009
CACTTCGTGGTGGTGCGCCTTTCACCACCACCTAAATTAACTCGCTTTGGCTCATTAGATTTAGATGGAGCACTTGGCGCTATTGGGTAGATAAGGAACCACTTTGCACTGCAATGGTTAAAAAAGGCACAAGCGCTTGAGACGGCGGGTTACTATCTAAACTATTTAGTGTTTGTAACGAATGAAAAAAGTTAGGCCTTACGGCAAACGGTTTATTTAAAGTCAGTGATTTGTAACCTTTAGGCGTGATGGGGGCAAACCCCGACTTATCACCGTATTGTAGCTCAAGGCGTAAGTCGGTGTTTCCCACTTCCATAATGGTCCCATCAGGAAATTCATGCACACCATATTCTACCGCTAAATAGTGCGCGCCCATGGTTATATGCTCACCATCTTCTCCTGATGGCTCAAGTGGCAATGCTTCAAACCCTGTGGTTGTTACATTGCGTATTCTCACTATAGCGGGGTTACCGCCTTGATTAGTGGACAACATAAATACCGCAGGTGGGGTTATGTATTGCTGCTGAAAATTTATTTTTGTCCATATGGGTGAAGTGTACGTGTCTTGTAGCTCTATAAATCGCCCTTCAATTTTAGGCGGTACAGCCATAGCGCATCGGCTTAGTAGCAAACTTAATAAACATAACATACAGAGGGTATATTTGCTCATGGTAATGTTTTAGCCTCCACACTTAGAGTACGTTGAGTTTGCCAATATTCCTTTTGACATGCTGCACCGGCAGCACAATCATTGGCAGCGCACGTTGCAGAGCTTTGTAAGTAGTAAATATTAACAGTGCCAGAGCGGGTGCTGCTATCAGGTAAGGCTATGTATTCACTACAGCTCAGTTCAACCTCACAATTGGCTAGATAGAGGGTGCTAAAATTCCTACTGGTGGTTACTGCACTGCATGTTTGCGCAGTGCTATTTAGTGCAAAAATTTCGCTTAAGCCGGTTTCTAATCCGCTTTGGGCTGCCATGTAAGCGCGCGCGCCGTAATACTCAATGGTATTTTGCTGCGCCGCACCCGATAACACTTTAGAAAGCGCCAGCCCTAGTGCCAGCAAAGTGACAATGATCACCAACGTAATTATGAGCAAATTACCCTGCTGCTTTTTAGCAAAACTGATGTTTTTTATATTAGGGGACATTAGGCACATGCACCTGATGGCTAATACTTATTTGTTCGGTGTCGTTAAACCCCATTTGCGCAAACACATTAACAACCGCACTGCGCTGTAGCGAAATCTCACTTAACGTAAAAAAGGCTCTGCTCGTTAAGTTATTGGCAATATAATTACTCATTAAATCGCGTTTAACGCCCGAGCTAACCTGTAAGCTGGCGGCGTTTAATTGGTTTGTAGTAAAGCCGTAGTTGCTATAGCGATACAGTGAATTACCTTCTACACAAAAGCTAACGGGCTGATCTAATAAATAAAGGCGCTTACTCGGTGACTCTTGAGCAAATGCTTTGCTAAATTGCCATGTATCTAGCTCACTTGTAACGGCGCTGTAGCCGCTAACTTGTAGGCGCTTGTTTTGACTTTCATCGTATATATCGCTGCTATTTAATGGATAGATACTTGCCCAATCGTTTATTTGTGGCTCAGTTAAATTATTAAGCGCAAAATTCACGGCGGTAATCTCAAAAGGGGCGCTAGTGGGTAAGTAATCGGTATAGTGAGTGGCAGATAAAAACGGCGTAAATTCTAAACATTGCTGCGTGCTACACGCTCCATTGCTGGCGTTATCACAATTTAAGCGCAGTGAGTTAGGGGTTGCATGGCGAAGCTCTTTACTTAATCGGGTTAAAACAAAGCGACTTTGCGCCACCGCTTCTTGGCGCTTTACACCTTGGCTATAAATATTAAATCCAGCGCTAATAAACGAAAATGACGCCACGGCTAAAATGCCAATAATTACCATAACAAGTAATAGCTCAACTAAGGTAAAGCCACGCTTTTGCTTTGCTCTATTCATTAGTAATTACCTTTATATGCACTAAAGCCGTACACTTGCCCCAAGGGTGAGGTTACTTCAATGGTAATTCGTTTAAAGGCAACGCCATCGTTATTGGTTGCCTCGTTTAGGTCGCTGTCGTATTGCACGTTTACAGCCAGTGAAAAGTCGCTGTATTGCGCTAATGTATTCCCTAAACTATCACTAATAGGCTGTCCTGTGAGCGCAATATAATCATCAACATCGTTAAAATCAGCCCGTGCTTCACCGCTATCAGCACCAAGCTCAGAATGAGTACTACAAGGCTGGCCGCCTAAGCTTGTTTCGGAGCAGCGCCTAAATGGTGGCGTGCGCTCGCTATGTTCATCAAATGATTTAGCTAATATTTCGTTCATTAATGCTTGCCCAAGCTCTGAGGCCCTGAGTGCGACAATAGGCTTGGCACTTTGTTTTGCTTGAGGTGCTATAAGCGCTGTAATAATACTTAGCGCAATAGCAAACATTACAATGCCAATAATCAGCTCAATTAAGGTAAAACCTGATTGTATTTTAGGGGCAGGCATAAATAAGCCCTTCACCGCTAATGCACACCGCGGCTAGACCCAGGTCAATTTTACATTGTACTGTGCAATTTTGATCTGCTCGCCCAAGTGGGTCAAAGTTAATTTGCGTAAACGCATTAGCATTGCTATCTAAGGCATTAAATCGTACGTCGCTGCGCTCGGTATTTATAGCAACAACTAAATGCTCGCTATTATTGGTACTTGGGCCGCCAGTACAGGTTTCTGGCTCTGGCCCCGCAACCAAGGTAGGTGAAATATACAGTTTATGGCAGCTGCTTGTTGCAGTATTTTGCATCGCGCGTAATTGTACTGTGCGCAGGGCGTTTAATACCCTATCTCTGTATGAGTATGCTTGCTCTGTTGAACTTCCTAGCAACTTGGGCACTGCCGTTACCGACAGTATGCCCAAAATAACTAAAGTAATAATTAATTCAACCAGTGTGAAGCCACGCAATCGTTGATTACTACTGCTATTCATTTATGTAAATTAACACCCGCTCGTGATAAGCGTAACAGTAGGAGGCGTTACAACTGTTTGTATTGGCGTTGTAGTCGTTGTTGTTGCTGATGCTTGTGTATATTCAATACGACAATCATCAGTTTGCACATAACTATTAGGGAAAATTAATACCTGATCGCCCGTAGTACCTGTAGCAGCAAGTTCTACAAGGTTAAAATCTGCAGAGTCATCAGCTGCAAATTCAACATCTAAAAAAGCTTCAAAAGCTGCTTCCGTCGCTGCAGGGTAGCCATAAACTATAGGTACGTTTGCACCACTATCTACAGAAACCGAATCAGCATCTTTTTTATGGGTACTTGCGATAATAGATTTACCATTTACGATATTCATACCACTGCGAATTGAGCCTTGTAAACCTTCGAGTGTAGAAGCGTTAGCATCACCCTGCAGGTTTAAAAAACGAGGGGCAGCGGTCACCGCTAAAATACCTAAAATTACAATTACAATTATTAGTTCGACAAGCGTAAAACCTGCTTGCTTATTCATTGGTTGTTTTAATGACTGCGTTTTCATAAGTAAGCCTCTTTATAATTACTTAGTTTTTAAAAATTTGCACTTTGCCTGTTGTTGGAAAGTACGAAAACCCTACTTTTTTAGCCATAACGGCGCCATCGGTAGGTAGGTTATTGGTGTTTAAATTATGAGTTAAATAATAAATACACTGGTTGTTTTTAGTGTTATAACGCACTAAATAACTCACCTTGGTTATTATAGAAACCTCGGTACTTAATGTGCTTGTAGGCGCATCTTGTAAAATTACACTTAATACTTTTTGGCATTGCAGTGCAGTCATTGCGCTGGCCCGCGTATCAGTATTAGTCGTTTTATCACCCGTTGGTGTGCCTCTGTGTCCATCGACACCAACAATCACACCTCCGTAATTAATATGTGTTGTATTATTAACGCCCTTTGGACGCCCCGATAATTCCCACTGACCTTTGACCATCAACACCGCAGAGGCAAATCCACCAGCCACCACATCCACACTCGCATTGTGTGCCTGATTTTTAATGCCTATGTATTGAGGTATAGCAAAAGCCATAATAACTGCCAGTAAAACACCTACTAAAACGAGCTCAAATAACGAAAAACCTGTTGCACGAACACGACAGTTAGTCACAATGGCTACCCTTTAATAGCCGACATCATGTTCCACATTGGCATAAAAATACCGAGTGCTAAAATAAGCACCATAATGGCAACAAACACCGTCAAAATGGACTCTATTTTTGCGGTTAAACTGCGTAAATCGTAATCGACTTCTCGTTCATAAAAATCAGCCGCTTCTTGTAATAACTCATCTACGCGACCGGTTTCTTCACCCACTGCCACCATTTGCAGTACCAACTGTGAAAATAGCTGGCTACTTCGCGAAGCCCGCAACAAACTGTCGCCTTTTTCGATATCTTGACGCATGGTGATAATGGCTTTTTCCATGTAGCTGTTATCAACTGCATGGGCCGTTAACGACAGCCCTGTCGTCATTGGGACGCCCGAGCGCAGCACCATGGCTAAACTTTGGCTATAACGGCCAAGTAAGGTGCGTTTTAAAATATCGCCTACAAATGGAATTTTGAGTTTGTGGTGATCCCACTTAAAGCGCCCAGCCGCCGTATTTAAATACCGACGCCATGCAACGACTCCCCCCACTAACATTAGCGCTAGCAGCCACCAATAGTTGACAAAAAAATTACTGGTGCCAATGAGGATCTGGGTCATTAAAGGCAGCTCTGCATCAAACTTTTCGAACATGCTGGCAAAGGTTGGGATCACAAAATATTTAATATGATCATCGCAACTAAAAGCGCCAAAATAACAAAAGTGGGGTAACGCATAGCGGCTTTTATGCGCTTACGAGTCTCTTGCTCTTTTTCAAAATAAATAGCCAGTTGATAAAACGCATCTTCTAATCGTCCCGACCCTTCTCCGACTTTAACCATAGAGATAGTTAAGCGGCTAAACACCTTGTTGTGTATAGCTAACGCACTAGATAATTCACGGCCTTGTTCGAGCTGGCGTGTTACTTCAAGCAACACACTTTTAAACTCTTTATTTTGCGTGGTATCAGCAAGCCCTATCATTGCCCTAATAATGGGGATCCCGGCTTTAAGTAAAGAATACATTTGCCGTGAAAACATGATCATGTCATCAAGGGTTATTTTTTCGCTAAATAAGTTATCGAATAACTTTATATTGTTTTTTGTTTCAACTAACGAAATTGAAATAGGTATGTACTGGCGCTTTAATAAGCTATCGGCCACACCGGCCTCATTATTTGCCTCAACACGCCCTTTAACCAGCGCACCGTTTGCGTCTTTGGCTTTGTAACTATAAAGCTGCATCGTCATCACCTACCACTTCAGGTACATATTCAGCCACTTTAAATACCTCATCTAACGAGGTAATGCCTTGCTTTGCATACGTTAAAGCCATATAAGAAAGCGGTGCAAAATTAGCGCTATTTTTAGCCGCTTCGGCAAAACGCTGCGTGTCGTTAATACGCAGGGCATCCATCATAGCGTCGTTCATTTCTAACAGCTCAAAAATCCCCACCCTGCCTTTGTAGCCGCTATGGCTACATGCTGTGCAGCCTTGGCCTCGCCAAAATTGTGTGCTGCTAACATCTTCGCCTAAATAGGTAAGCCAGCTTTGTTCTTGTTTATCTGGGTGATACGGTGTTTTACATTCATTGCAAATACGCCTAACTAAGCGCTGAGCAATAATAGCGCGTAGTGAGCTTGCAACTAGATAAGCGGGTGCTCCCATATCAATTAAGCGCATTGCGCTTGATATGGCATCGTTGGTATGTAAGGTAGAAAGTACTAAATGGCCTGTTAATGCAGCCCTTAGGCCTATATCAACGGTTTCTTGGTCACGCATTTCGCCAACCATAATAATATCGGGATCTTGGCGTAACGTGGTTCTTAATACACTGGCAAAACTTAAGCCTATTTTGTTGTTTATTTGCACCTGGTTTACCCGTCCAATGCGGTATTCAACCGGATCTTCTACGGTAATAATTTTACTTTCTTGTTGGTTAAGCTCACTTAAAGCGCCGTACAAGGTGGTCGTTTTTCCTGAGCCGGTAGGCCCAGTCACTAACACCATGCCATGAGGACGTTTTATAATGCTGCGCAGGCGTTTTAAAATATGCACCGGCATGCCTGTTTCGTCTAACGATAAAAGCCCTGCAGATTGGCCGAGCAACCGCATCACAACTGACTCGCCATATTGCACTGGCATTGTCGATAAACGTACATCAATGCTGTGCGCGTGCACTTTTATATTAAAACGGCCGTCTTGCGGTAAACGCTTTTCAGATATATCTAACCCCGACATAAGCTTTAGCCTAAGTACTAAAGCAGAGGCTATTTTTACTTGGTTTAATGTGTGCTCTTGCAATACACCATCAACTCGTTGGCGAATGCGTAATAGCCTTTCATCAGGCTCTATGTGGATATCTGAGGCATGTACTTGTACTGCATCTTCAAATATAGATTGCAGTAGTTTTACTACGGTGGCGTCAGAGGTTTCATCTGCTAAGGAATTAAGGTCAAACTCTTCTACGTCTTCGTATTCTTCGTGTAGCTTTTCAGCAAAGTTAGTAATCTCTTCTGTTCGGCGGTACACATTATCAAACGCAGCCATAAGCTGGCTTTCTTGCACAACAGCAAGCTCAATTCGCTTAGGGGCTAGCATTGGCGCTAACTGATCCAACGCTCTCAAATCAGCGGGGTCACTCATTCCGACTAACACAGAATCACCGTTATCTTCTATTACTAATGCTCGGTAGCGCCTGGCATAAACCTCTGAAAGTAATTTAGATACATCTGAAGATATTTTGCGCTGCGAAATATCTAAAAACGGTATTTGTAATTGTTGGGCTAAAAAGCGCAATAATTGCGGCTCACTTATAAACTCAAGCGCAATTAATGTAGCCCCTAACTTTCGCCCTGACGCAGCTTGCACATTAAGTGCTTCACTTAGCTGTGCTTCGGTGATCATTTGCTCATGAACGAGTAAGTCCCCTAAACGCATTTTTAAACTGGGTCTCATACAGCCTCCTTCAATGCGACTAAGCGCTGAAGTGCATGTTGCGTCATTGCGGCATTTAAACCGCCTAAATCTAGGGCAACTTTATAAAGGTGCTTTGCATCAGCAAATTCCCCCAATGCATCTTTTGAAGTAGCTAACGCCAGCCACCATTTAGCCTGCTGAGGCTGAAGCTGTGTAAGCTGTGTAAAACTCGCAAGCGCTATTTGATGTTGCTGCGCATTTTGTGCTGCAGTACCTTTTAATACCCAAAACTCCAAGTTTGCTTGCGGCTCAAGTTCGGCTATGAGCAGTTTAAGCACGCCTTCGTACTCTTGCTGCATAATTAAAATTTTACAGAGCATTACACGCCACTGCACAACCTCAGGGTTTATTTTTATGCCAGCAACTAATAACTGCTGAGCCATAAGTACATCTTGTTGCTGAAAATACGTTGCCGCGAGTAAATTACGCGCCTCTATATGATCAGGTTGTATTTGTAAAATAGCGGTTAAATCGTTAATCGCATCCTCATATAAAGCAAATTCCAACGCTTGTTTAGCACGCTTTAATTGCTGTGCTATGCGCTGGGCTTTGCTTTGCTTAACACTGGCAGTTTTTACTAATTTATTTTCAGCGGGCGGCTGCTCAGCCTGTGTAATGCTTTTTACTGGTGCACTGCTTTTTGCTTCAACTGGGGTATTTATTTCTGTGCTAGTGGCTACTTTAGCGCTTGCTTCTGTGAAGCTTGCTTTTTTGCTCAGTAGCGCGGCTTTGTCTGTAGCGTGTAGCTGTATTACTTCGTCTTTTGGCTGGTCAAGCAATGCGTTATTACTTTGTGCATGCGCCAGCTCTTTTAGCGTATCTGCATTAATATGGGCTACTTTAGCGCCAGTGTTTTCTTCGCTTAATTGTTTTAAGGGCTTAATTACGGGGGTAATTTTAGCTTGAGCAATTTCAATCGGCTGGCTGTTATTATTAACCGCATATGCTTTTTCAGCCGTGTCCTTACTCGCTTGTGGTGCCTGTGCAAAAGGTAAATAAAGGTAGGCTGTAAAAATTAGTACAATCGCTAATAAAACACTCAGCACTTTAAATAATACATCGTGGTAGTCGCGTACAGGGGGAATAGCGACCCCGCCACTTTGCTGATTACGCTGTGCAGTTTGGCGCTGGTCGATATTTTTTAGCATGTTATTAATAACACTCATAACCATTGCCTCCATACCCACATAATTGCAATAACAAAAACACTAATAGCTAATAAGCTGTAAGCCCAGTAATGGTTAGCATGGTGCTTTTTGCAATCTTCGGTGTCTGCAATGGCAAGATGTATATGGCGCGGTGTTACTTTATTAAGGCCTTCACCGTATGCCTGCAGTAAAACTTTATGGCATAAAATATTGACCAAACGGGGAATTCCTCGACTCGCACGCGCTATTTTTAATCCTAAACGATTAGTAAATAGTGGTGGCTGATTAAAGCCTGCCACCTGTAAACGGTGATTTATATAATAAATAACTTCACTGGCGGTCATTGCACGCAATGAGTAGGAAAAACTGATCCGCTGGCGTAGTTGCCTCACTTTACTATTGGCAAGTTTTTCATCTAATTCAGGTTGGCCAAATAGCACCACCTGAATAAGCTTTTCGGTTTCGGTTTCTAGGTTTGTAAATAATCGAAGCGCTTCAAGTGTATCCCAACTCAGGCACTGCGCTTCATCTATTAGTAGTACAACCCGTTCGTTATCTTCTTGCAGCTCTAGTAAGTAATGGTTTATTTGCTGACTTAACGATTGCTGATCTAGGCTTTTATCTACCTCCATGCCAAGTTCTACAGCAATAGCTCAACGTAATTCTTCAGGGCTTAAATAAGAATTAGGTAAATAAGCCACAAAGTAGTCTTCTTCAATTTGATTTAAAAGTTTTCTGCATAGTAAGGTTTTGCCTGTCCCTACTTCTCCTGTTACTTTTATAAATCTCTCCCCCATTTCTAGCGCTGTGGTAAGTACTTGCATCGCTTCGTGGTGCGGCTCAAGTGCACAAAAAAACTCGGTGTTTGGGGTTAAGGTGAAAGGCATTTCACTTAAATTAAAAAAGCTCAAATACATAGTTAGTTCTCATACCATGTATTTAACAGCGCGCGGCTGTGAGCTTGTTGCTTTTTCCACGCGTCGGGCATCACCACCGTTGGCTTGATTAAAATAACGAGCTCTTTTTTCTCTTGGCGCTTACTAATACTTTTAAATAAATTACCTAATATTGGCACATCGCCCAAAATAGGTGTTTTCGATTCTTCATCTTCCGTGGTGGTTTGCATTAACCCACCAATTACGACTATTTCACCACTTTGAGCGCGGATCACCGTATCAGATTCGCGAATATTGCTTTGTGCAAGCGGCAACTCAAAACGCTGATCATCTAATGTAATCACCTTGAGCTGCTCTTCTGTTTCGGTTACCGATGGGTGAACGTGCAAAATAACTGAGCCATATTTATCAATTTGTGGTGTGACATCTAAGGCAATTCCCGAAAAAAACGGAGTTAAATCTATTTCTGGTGACGTAGTCGTTGAGGTGCCCGTTACTGTTGTGCTCGAAACGTTAGTAACAAAGTACTCATCTTGCCCCACTTTAATCACGGCTTTTTGATTGTTTGTTGCAGTTACACGCGGGTTAGAAAGCATTTGCAGGTCGCCCTGCGTTTCAAGCAAACTAATTACGCCGCTAAAGTCGCCTTTTCAATCGTTAACGAGGAAACCCCTCCTAAAGTAGCTGAAATAGAATTACCTATGCTGCCTGCTGTAGTTGCAAACGACACCCCACCTTCTAACCCTCTAGAAATCCGCTCCCAGTTAACCCCTTGTTGGTATTCATCTTTTAAGGTTATTTCGACAATTTTAGCCTCAAGAATAACTTGTCGCTGAAGGTTTTCTTGGCTTTGACGTAAAAAGTCTTTTAACTGGTTTATTTCACTGGGTAATGCATTAACCGTAACCAAGCTTGCCTGTGGGCTGGCAACCACATAACGACCATCGTTTGAACCAATAAGCGATTTAAGAGCAACTTCAAGCTCCTTCCAAAAGTCATTTTGGTTAATTGTTTGGATGCGAGAGCCATTTAGCTCGGTATTTTGATTATCGCTGCCAAACTGATTATTTTGGCTCGAATTATTACTACTGTTTGAGCTTGAATTTGAACTTGAGTTGTTTTGTGAAAACTGGCTCACTCCACCAGCAACAACACTTACCGTTGATTGCCCATGGCGCTGCATCATTAAATAATTAACCGGTATAGTTTCTGTGCGCATGACCGCTGGTAACACCTGCACAATACGACCTTCTTGGACAATATCTAACCGGTACATGCGTTTAATAACAGCTATAACTTCTTCAAACGTTACGTTTTTTAAATTTAAAGAAATAACTCCGCTCACCTTTGGGTGTACTGCCACGCTGTATGGAGTATCAGCAGTTAATCCATTAAAAAATGAGCTTATTTCTACCTCTTTTGCGGCAACATCAAAACGCTTTACAGCTAACTCATTTGTTAAACTTTGCTCGTTATTAAGTGATGAAAGTAAGCTTTGTGTAAGCGCGCTACTCACCTCTACCGGGGCAACACTTTTAGCATTGTTGCTTATAGGAGCAAGCTCTTGTGCTATGTGTGGCTGAATCTCTTTTCCGGGCTTAAAACTATGGCACGCCGTTAAAAAAGGCGGTATTAAAATAAGCGCAAGCCATGCCTTTGTTATATTATTTTTTAATTTCATAGTCGTATAATTCTAATTTTATTTGCTTATCATCATTCGCTAACAACACTGAATTGGCGTTTATTGTTAGCACCCGAAATTCACCTATTACATCTCCTGGCTTATACACCTGCTTAGAAATAATCGCTTTGTATTGCTTTTCGGTTTTAATAATTGACTGTAACGACAGCGCTGCATTGCTAACTGCAGCGCCTTTTAGTATTGGTGCATTGCTTGGCTGAGTAGGATCGCGCAGTATTTCAGCTGAACTGACAGAAAAAAAGCACACGCAACACACACTCAAACTATAAAGCGATAAATTTTTCATTGGCACTCACCGTTGCGATTTGTAATGTTAACTCTGCATTAGGGTATGTTTGCACCTGATAGTTAAACTGCTGTATTAACAACTTTTGTTGGCTAGCTTTAAGGCCTTCTAAATACTGCTGTAAGCTAAAATAACGCCCCTGCAAAGTAACCACCATTTGGTGTTCGAAAAACAAGGTTTGCGTATCGTGCTCACCAAGTTTTTCTACATCAATTGCTTTTGCTGGGTTTACTCTAAAGCCAACCACTTGCACATCGGGGGTATTTACTAATAAATCCTTTAATACAGCAGGTACTTTGTTTGCTGAAATAAAGCCTTGGCTAAACGTGCTTAACTTATTATTTATATCTTCTAGCTCGCGCTGGGTTTGCCCTACCTGATTTCTAAGTACTTTTGTGTAGTCATGCTCTAATGCCTGGGTAAGCATAGAGAGCTGTGCTTCATTTTGATTGAGTTTTTGCCACAATGTATTTTGTTCAACGCGTAAACTATTTACTGCATCTTGCTGTGGAAACACCACAAACCATAAACCTAAATAAACAATAAGAAACAAGCCAACAAACAGTACAGAATACTTTTCCCGCTGCTGTAATGCCGCAAATTGTGCTTGGTATTTAACGAATAATGGCCAGCCTTTATTTTCATTTTGCTCATTCATTGTGCTACCTCACTTGAACTAAGTTCTGTAGCCACATTAAACTCGCTCACGCCATCACTGCTCGACAGCTCCAGCACTGAAAACTCCTTCCCCTTAAAAAAGCTCGATTGCTTGAGATTAGCAAGCCAAATAGGTAAAAATTTGGCTTGCTGAGTACGCCCTTTGAGCATTACTTTTTGGCCTTCAAATTTTATCTGATCAAGCCAAATTTGCGGTTCGTGGTACGCTGCCAAATCGCGCATTACATCGGCATAATCCGTTTTCGTGTGCATGGATGTGTTTTCTAAATAATCAAACACCTGCTGTTTATGCAAAATTTCTTGTTGCAGTACTTTTAGCTCATCTATCAAATGCGATTTATTTTGTTTATCAGCTAATTGCTGCTTTACCACGTTTAATTGCTGCTGCGTTTGCTTTAGATAAGCTTGGCTTTGCGTAAGTAATTGCTGGCTATTGTGCTCTTCGTATAAATAAAACAACCAAGTTAATGCAACCACTAGCAATGTACCTAGCCACAGCAACAGCATTCCTTTAAAGGGCACGGGGTCGCGCCTAACCCTAATGGCTTTTTGGTAAAAATTAATCCGTGTTTTCATAACACTGAATCCGGATCAGTTAATTGATACGCTGCGCCTAATGCGTAATAAAAGCTTGGTTCGAGATCCTGTGCTAAATCTATATTAGGTTTAAAATCAACAACCTTTACTTGCAAAAATTCTGCAAGGCCAGCCCTTAATGTTAAAGACGATAAATCATCGCAATGCAGCTGAATGCTTCTGATAGGAGGCTGTTTTAGTTGGCTTTCAAAAAAATCCATTGATCGTTGGATCTCAAGCCCTAAGGCTTCAACCAAACCGTGTGTGCGCTCTTTATCTGAAATGCCTAAAAACCCGTTTAAACGCCTGGCTAATAAAAGCTGACCATCACGAATAATTAAAATACGCGGCTCATGCCCTGCATGTTGCACTATAAGCATGTGCGCGCTTTTATCTTCGCCAAACAAGGTCACTAAAATCATTTCTTCCGAGGTCATTGCTCTGAGCACAGGCTTTATTTTTGAAAAGCTATCAATAAAAGGCATTAACTGTAGTTTATTAGTAATAAACACATTCATTTTACTGCTTTGCATAGGCTGAACGATTGGGTAATCGATAAAGTCGGCAACAATGTTCTCTGGTGGAATATCAACTAAGTCTTTTGTTGTCCAAGGTAAGGATTGAATGATCTCTTCGTCACTCAGCATGGGTTTATCCATTTGCACTATTTGATAAAAATAATGAGGAACCACTAAATTTACTGGGCACACCTCAGCGCAAACTTCATTTGTGCAAGTTGCAATAGCGACTGTATAATCCGCTTGGTCCTCTACATTCACACTGTGTGAGTTATGTACGTACCACTGCCCTTGATTTTTTTAAACACACCGCGTTTACTGTATCTGCATAAGTAGCAATACCAATCGCTGTGCTTGAGTCTAAACTGCGATTTAACCAAGATAACAACGAAAACAGCTTTTTTTTCATATAGCTACTATTGTTAATAAGAGATTAACTAAGTGTCGTACAAGTTTTTTAGTTTGCAAGTTTAAACACGAGAAATAATGCTTAATTTATTCAATATTGAAAAAGAAAGTCCAATACAACAAATAGATAGCGACTGTCTTAAAAAGAGAAACATACGGTTAAGTATAAAAAGAGATGACTTACTTCAC
>MDTB01055041.1_pt1 | contig 13520 bp, 10 predicted proteins | sample 811161 | NCBI WGS metagenome assembly MDTB01 (sample SAMN05326650, study PRJNA326480) | marine metagenome | isolation source: seawater | place: Mediterranean Sea | collected 2009
CTATTATCATTATAGAACTGTCCTGGATTTAATGGATTAGCTACAAGCTGGATCATATCGTTCCAATCAGTTTGATAAACTGAAGCTTGGATCATAACCTTACCATCCATGAGAGTAGTCTTTAAGCCTATTTCCATATTCTCCACTTCATCTCCTTCAAATAAAAGTGACTGTCTAAGATTATCGGTAATGGGGCCAGGTCCCATGAAGCCTTCAAATTGTTGTATAGAATTTAACAATCCATTATCAAAATTTCCTTGTCGGTAGCCTGTTGCATAACTTCCGTAGACCAGAAGATCATCTGAAGCAGTCCAGGATAGTACAAACTTCTCTGAAGTTGGTGAGTCATCTGTTCCTATTGTAGATGTTGTAAAGGTTTGTTCTAGGTCAGATGTTCTGAATCCTATAGTGGCCTCTAAATTATCTAAAATATCATAAGATAATTCTCCAAAAAAGGAGGTTTCCTCTAAGGAATCTATGTGAGTATTAGCTGGAACTACCCATAATGGATCCATTAAAGGCCTGATAACAGATTCTCTAGCAGGGTTATAGCTAGCTTTTTGTTGAGATTTAATATCTTCTTCACTGTCTTTCCAAAAAGCACCAACAGTCCAACGTAAGCGTTGGTCAGAATCTGATACCAATCTAAATTCTTGTGTTTTCCTATCACTTACATAATTGTTATAGCTATTTGCTGCTAGGAGATTATAACCATCACCAATTGTTGTCCCGGCCCCAAAAGTTAAATTAAATAGACCAGGAAATCCAGGGCACAGGCCAAAAGCCGCACCAGCAGCACAAAAGGGGTGATTTGCAGTTCCTGGTTCTCCTGAACCATTATAATAAAAATCGAAAACTGCAAGAGTTGAAGCAGGTCCTTCCTGAATTTCGCTCAACTCACGATCAGTTATAGAAGAAATAGAAGTAAATTGTGCCCATCCTAGGTCCTTCTCAATTTTCAAGCTAAAAATATCTGTTGTATCTTCTGACATTGGAGTCACACCAGGAAATCTTACTGCGTTGGAAACAAAAGCCTCTGAGGTACTTTCTGCACCACCTGACTCTTGAGTAGTTGAATGATAAGTTCCTGTTATCGCAAGCGTATCCCCTTCATAGCGAATGGTTGCCCTGACACCATTTGACTCTGCTGTGTTTATATCCTCTTCAACAGGATTAAAATTCTCAATGAATCCTGCTGTTTCAGAAGTCCACCCAACTACCCTTAGGGCAGTGCTTTCGCCTAAAGGCATATTTACCATCAGATCTACTCTATGAGAATTATCATCAGACTCATCCATCGAAGCAATTGAAGTATTAAAAGCATAATCAAAATCAGAAGCATCTGGTTGATTGTAAATAAATCTGATAGTTCCACCTTGAGAGCCTTCTCCAAAAAGCGTTCCTTGAGGTCCTTTTAAAACCTCAACTCTATCAATATCAAATAACACTCCATTTGATTGTCTATTTGGACCCATAGCAGAAGTGATGGGCACATCATCAATGTATACTCCTACAGTGGCTCCTGTTAATTGGTATACATTTTCTCCAGATTGAGACGAGATACCCCTTATGGAGTACCTATTAGTTCCATTGACACTACCAGTCATAGTTAGTCCAGGTATTGCAGTATGAATGCCCTCCATACTTTGGGCCCCCATATCTTCAGCTAATGCGTCAGATACGACACTCATAGATACAGGTGTATCCATTAAATTAGTTTCTCTGTATGTTGCTGTAACTATAATTTCGTCAACTGATTCGTCATTTGCAGAATCATCATCTGCAAATATTGCGTAGTTAAGACTGAATCCTATAGTTGAAATAAGAAATAGTTTTATAATTTTTTTCATAATTTTCTCCCACAAATTATTCTCACCAAGATAATAAATAGTATAAAATATATTTATATAGTTTATATACTCAAATCAGTTTGCCCAATTATCTACAGGATGGCAATACCTAAATAAAAAAGAAAGGTTATACTTTGTAGTAAGATTGAACTCTTAAATGATTCAAGAAAATAAAATTAAAAAAGTCTATCCCCTCAGAGATAGGAAAAGGAGTAAGACCAGAGCTACTTTAGTAACTACTTGTGACAAGTTACTTTCACAATATGGGTATAAAGCCTTAACAATGCAAGCTGTAGCAGATGAAGCAGGTATCCATGTTCAAACTCTATATAAACATTTTCCAACCAAATTTGATTTAGCTTCAACAGCTAGTTGTGAGGGATTAAGAAGAAGAATGCTGAATAGAAATGTAGATACTTTTAGCGAGTGGAGCGGATATGTTATAGAGAAATCAATTGAGATTTCGAGTTATGATAAAGGTAAATTATTTCTAGGAACAATAGATATTACTCTAGGTAATGAGAATTCTGAACAATTAAGTTTAGCTATCGGTAATGAATATACTGATATTTTAGCTAAAAATATTGCAAAGGACTTTCAAATGAATCAAGAAACAGACCTGCTGCCAAGTATTATTGGAAATATTATCTATACTGCGAGCACACACAACACTCTTGAATGGCACAGAATGGGTGGTAAGACAGATCTGGTAGAGTCTTGTAAAAAAATGCTCTCCAATACTAAAGAACTAATTGATGCGGTAATTTCTAGTCAAAATTTAAGCACTTAAGTATACCTGGATCTAAAGTCTAAACTGACTATCTTCTCCTTCTATAAATTAGTATTAATTAAATCTATAAATTATATTAGTATAGTTTATATAATTAATAATAATTCAATGTGAAGATAAAGAATTTTGAAACATTACATGCTGATGCAACCGGTCAGGGCTTCCAGTCTGTGTCTTTTTTAAAAATAGAAACAGACACAAATATTGTCGGATGGTCTGAATTTGTAGGGTTTGAGCTAAACAAGAGGATGGGCCTTGATTCATTAATACAATCAATGATGAGGAGTTTGATTGGAAAAGATCCCAGAGAAATAGAAAAAATAAATGCTGATCTAATTACAGGCATTAGACAATCTCAAGGAGGATTGAACCATCAGGCGATTGGGGCAATTCAGAATTGTCTTGTAGATATAACTGCAAAAGACCTTGGGGTACCTGTTTATAGCCTTTTTGGAGGCCCAATAAGAACCAAAATACCTTTGTATTGGTCGCATTTTGGGAGCAATCGTTTTCCACCATATTCTAAAATCGTTAATGAGAAAGAAATAAGCTGTCAAAAAGAATACACAGATCATGCTAAAGAAGTTAAAGAAGCAGGATATAAAGCTCTAAAAACAAAAATTATTTATTTTGATGAAGACGGAGGGAAATCTTTCTACCCTGCTTATGGAGTGCATCCTGGAGGTCCAGAGCTAAATCTTGAACCTAAGATGCTAAATTATATTGTTGACCAAATGAGTACTTTAAGAGATGCAGTGGGGAATGAATTTGATCTAATTTTAGATTTAAATTCAAATTTCAAGGCCAATGGAGTGACTAGAATTGCACAAGCTCTTGGGGAGCTGAATTTACGGTGGCTTGAAATAGACTTATTCGATCCACTTGTTATGAGCGAAATAAGAAAAAAATCACCAACCACTATAGGGGGGAGTGAGTTCATATGCACAGCTAAAAATTATAAACATTTCTTTATCAATAATTCTGTAGACATTCCGTTAGTGGATGTTGCATGGAATGGATTCTCAGAAGCTTTGAAGATTGCATCACTTGCTGATGTATTTGATTTAAATGTTTCTCCTCATAACTATACGTCGCATCTTTGTACGATGATGCATGGTCATTTTTCGGCAGTTATTCCAAATCTCGAATTGATGGAAATAGATGTTGATGAAGTTCCTTGGATGTCAGAATTCTTTACCGAGCCATTGATAATTAAAAATGGTGAACTCGTTTTAAATCAGAAACCGGGATGGGGGATGGATGTAAATGAAGAAGCAGTAAGAGCCCGTCCACCTAGAGTCAAAATTGAAAAATAATACAAATGACAAAAGTAGTTTTCTTAAGTAAAGAATGGATAAAAAAAGCTGACTCTGTTTTAAAAGATTTAGTAAGTGAATTTGGAGAAGAAGGAAAAAGATTTAGTGTATCTGAAGCTTTAGCAGAAGCTCCTGCAGAAATCTCAGAAGAGAACGGTTTTGTTTACTACCATATCCTGATTGATGGAAAATCAGCGAAAGTAAATCTAGGTCAATATGAAAGTGCTGATATAAAAATACAGGCAAGTTATGCTTCTGCATTGAAGAGCGCTTATATTTTTTATACTCCTGAATTAATCAAAGAATACTCATCAAACCCGCCAAAAAGAGACCCTGACCCATACGAACGGGTAGAAGGTGATATGGCGTCTAGTCCAGGTTATATAACTGAATTTCATAATCAAATGGTTGCTTTTACCTTATGAGATGAAAAGCTTAGGTCAAAATAATCCAGATTACATAATTGTTGGAGCCGGCAGTGCAGGTTGTGTCTTGGCAAACAGGCTTACAGAAAACCCAAAAAATAATGTCCTATTAATAGAGAGTGGAGGTAAAGATAAAAGCTTATTTATTAACATGCCTTCCGGTTACTCTCAGCTAGTTTCAGGAGCAAATAAGTATAACTATGCATACGAAACACAAGCAGAGGAAGGCTTGTCTAATAGGAAAATGTATTGGCCTAGAGGCAAAGGCTGGGGGGGTTCATCATCGATCAATGGAATGATATATATTAGGGGTCACGCATTTGATTATAATCTTTGGAGGCAGTTAGGTAACTCTGGTTGGTCTTATGAGGATGTGCTGCCATATTTTAAGAAGTCCGAATCTTTTCAAGGCGAAAATTCCTCCGAATATCATGGTTTTGATGGGCCTCTTGCGGTTACAAGAACAAAAAGAACTGATGATCTACTTCTGGATAAGTTTATTGAGGCAGGCCAACAGGCAGGACACCCTTTAACGGAAGATTTTAATGGAAAAGACCAAGAAGGAGTTTCGCGATATGAGCATACCATGATGGGTTCAAAGCGATGCAGCGCCTCTAAAGCCTATCTTCATCCAGCCCTCAAAAGAAAAAACTTAGAAACACAACTAAATGTGACTGTGGATAAAGTCATGATAGTAGGTAATAAAGCTATAGGAATTAAATATCAAAAAAAAGGTAAGGATTTTGCTGTTTTTGCTAATAAAGAAATTATCTTATGTAGTGGAGCTCTTAGCTCACCAATGATCTTAATGAGAAGCGGTATAGGAAACACTAGTGAACTTTCAAAGCTTGGAATAAAAACTTTATTTAAACTCGATGGTGTCGGGAAAAATTTACAGGATCATATTGCTGTTTCTACGCAATTTGAATCTATTAAACCAGTAACACTTCATAGATCTGCTTCTAGAGCAAGAATGGCATTAGCAGGACTGCAATATCTATTTTTTGGAAAAGGAGACGCTGCCAATCCGCCTTGCGGAGCAGGAGCTTTTCTTAAATCAAGTCCGGAAAGGGATATTCCTGATCTACAGTTATTTTATGTATCTGTAGCTTTAAATGATAATCATGGCAGAGAGGGTATTCCAAAAGATCATAGATTTTCAGTAGGTCTTTATACCTTGAGGCCACAAAGCAGAGGCTATGTCACTCTAAGAAGTAAAGATCCAGAGGATCCCCCCCTAATTTTTCCTAATTATTTCTCCGAAAAACAGGATCTTGTAGACACAAGAAATGGATTAAGAGTGGCACACGAAATATTCATGCAGGAAGCATTTGATGAATATCGCGGAGTTAGAATACGACCAAAAGAAAATATTGATATTACAGATGATAATTCTTTAGATGAGTATATTCGAAATACTGCAGAAACTCTTTATCATCCGGTGGGCACTTGCAAAATGGGAACAGATGAAATGGCCGTGACTAATGAATATGGACAGGTAAGAAAGTTAAACAGCTTGAGAGTTGTAGATGCTTCACTCATGCCAACCCTGATAGGGGGAAACACAGATGCTCCGACTATGATGATCGCTGAAAAAATCTCCGATCATATAAATGCAATTAATTAAGGATTTATAGATGAATACGCAAGTTACAAAAATGTTTGATATTGAATTCCCTTTATTTGCATTCACGCATTGTAGGGATGTAGTGGTGGCTGTTTCAAAAGCTGGTGGATTTGGTGTTTATGCCGCCGGAGGCCTAACAAATGAGCAATTTGAGATAGATCTGAAATGGATTGATAATGAAATAGGTGGAAAACCATATGGAGTTGATCTATTAATCCCCAATAAATCCCTTGCCCAAGATGAAGAGTTTGATTCAAAAAAACTTAAAGCAATGATTCCAAAAGAGTATGGCGATTTTAGAGCTGACATACTAGAAAAGCATGGTATTGATGGATCAGATTTTAGGACTTTTGAACAAGATGATGAAAGAGGTATGGGGCTAGCAAAAAATACTAAGGAGGAAGGCTCCAAAAATATAGTTGATATTGCTCTTAGTCATCCTATTTCATTAATAGTGAATGCTTTAGGTGTGCCTCCCATTTGGCTTTTGGATTTAGCTAAAGAGAAAGGAATTAAAGTTGGCGCTATGATTGGATCGTCAAAGCATGCCATTAAGCAGGTGGAAGCAGGGGTTGACCTTCTAATTGCTTCTGGAACAGAAGCTGGCGGACACACTGGAGAGGTTAGTACGATGGTTCTGATACCAGAAATCTTTGAATCTATAAAACCATATAATGAGATTCCTATACTAGCAGCTGGAGGAATAATGAATGGTCAGCAAATGGCTGCCGCAATGGCCATGGGTGCTGCTGGTGCTTGGTGTGGATCGGTTTGGCTGACAACAATAGAATCAGAATTACCACTGGTCATGAAGGAGAAGATGATTGAAGCAAACTCGAGTCAAACCGTAAGATCTAAGAGCAGAACTGGAAAGCATTCAAGACAATTAGTTTCCTCATGGACAGAGGCATGGGAAGCTCCAGATGCTCTTGAACCATTACCCATGCCGTTACAAACAATGGTCACTGATCCTCCCTTGATAAAAGTTTTTAAGCTAGCTGAAGGTGGGCATGAAGGAGCTAGAAAACTTGTTACGTACTGGGTTGGGCAGGGTGTTGGTCTTTTAAAACATAGTATTTCAGCTAGTGATGTAGTTCAAGAATTTAAAGAAGGTTTCATTGAAGGGTATGAAAGATTAAATGAATTTATGCAAGACTAAATTTTAAGATTAAATATCTCATGACTTTTGAAAATGGATCTAACTTAAAGAAAACTCAATTATTCTTTTACTCATCAGTTAATTTTCCTTTAGCCGTAGTAGGCCTACCTCTAGTGCTTTTTGTGCCTCCTCTTTATGGAGAATTAGGATTAAGCCTAGCAAGTATGGGCTTTATTCTTATGCTAGCAAGATTATCTGATGTATTTACAGATCCTTTAATTGGCCTGCTATCGGATAGAACAAAAATAAGTCTAGGAAGAAGAAAGCCCTGGATATTGTTAGGTTCTCCTCTTCTTGCAATCTCTACATACTTTTTATTCGTCCCTCCTGACCAACCTGACTTGCTTTATTTTCTACTAAGCGTTATGGGTATATACCTTGCTTTTACTATCATCCAAATTCCTTTTGCCTCTTGGGGAGCAGAATTATCAGGAGACTATAATGAAAGGTCAAAAATCACTGCCTTGAGAGAACAATTTGGTTATATAGGGACAATCGTTGCTGTATCTCTTCCAATATTATTGTCTTATTTTGATATTGTTAACATGAGATCAATACTTTCCTTTGAGGCAATTATAGTCATATCTTCTATTCCTATAGTTATATTTGGTGCATTTAAGTTTGTTCCAGATGATCCTGCTAAAAGTCTACGCAAGAAGGCGATGACACTTAGGGAATATTTTAGGAGCCTTAAATTTGTTCTTAAGAATGGTCCATATATTAGAATCCTTATTGGCTTTACAGGAAGTGTTTTGGGAATTTCTATGGATGGAGCTCTATCGTTCTTTTTTGTTAAGCATGTTGTAAATGCTGAATCTTATTATTCTGTCGCAATATTATTGTCCATTGTTACATCTGTAGTATGTATACCGATTTGGAAAAGAATAGCCGCTAAAGTTGGTAAGCATAAAGCTTTAGTCTATTCTATACTTTGGTTTTCTGGGTGGGCATTCTGCATGCCCCTACTCTATTTTATCCCTGAACAAGCTTTATTCTTTTTCTTAACTCTTCAAGTTTTAAAAGGTATGGCTTCGGGAGCATTAGTCTTCCTCACAACTTCAATGGCAGCAGATGTAATAGACATAGACACTATCAGAAGTGGCCAAGAAAGGTCAGGATTGTACTTTTCAGCTTGGGGAATTATTCAAAAAGGAGCTGCAGCGATTGCTCTATTTATTGCTCTAACAGCCGTAGATCTATTTGGTTTTGATCCTACCGCAGATCCATCTCAGAGAGGTAAAATAAATGGAAATAGCGATATGTCAATTTTAGGTTTAGCGATAATGTACTCAGTTGTACCGAGTTTATTTAAGATATCTACTCTTCCTTTTATTTGGAAATATCCTCTCACTGAAGGAAGGCAAATAAAAATAAGAGGTTACTTGGATAGAAAAGAAAGAAGACTCGCAGATAAATCATCAGTTTATTAAAGTTAAGGAATTAAGAAGAATGAAATACGAAACAATAATTGCGGAAATACAAGACACTGTACAGGTCTTAAAAATGAATAGACCAGAAAAATTAAATGCTTGGAATCCTTTAATGGGAAGAGAGTTAAAAGATGCAATAGTTAAAGCAAATAAAGATGAGGATATAACAGCAATAGTAATTTCTGGAGAAGGAAGAGGGTTCTGCGCGGGAGCTGATATAGACGGTTTCTTCAAAAAAAAATCTGAAGGGAAAGAAGTTGAAAATAGCAATATCATGAGTGATTGGGTGAAACTGATTAGAAAGTCTAAGCCAACTGTAGCTGCAGTTAATGGTGCAGCTATTGGAGTTGGGCTTACAAAGATTCTTCCTATGGATTTTCTAGTAGCCTCTGAAGAAGCAAAACTTAGCATGAGATTTTCTAAGATGGGTCTTGTACCAGAACTAGCAAGCTCTCATTTTCTTGTCACAAGAGTAGGTTTTGGCAATGCCAGTGAAATTATGCTCTCCGGAAGGACCTTACTTGCTAACGAAGCCAAAGAATTGGGTCTGATTGACAGAGTTACAAATAGAGAAAACTTGATGAACGAAGCAATTTACTACGCAAAATCAATGGGCGATAATCCTCAGATTTCTATAAAACATATTAAAGAACTTCTCACTATTAACGGAAGTGAAACTAATATAGATCTTATTCAAAAAAGAGAGCAAGAAGCTTTGCAAGAATGCTATAAGACTGAAGAGCACAAAGAAGCCATAAGTTCTTTCATTGAAAAAAGAGAGCCTGATTTCAAGTCAGCTAGATTAAAGAATAAATAAATAAAGTGGCTTTAGATTACATAACTGGTGATTTCTTAAGACCAAAACAGCTTCTTCATGATCAAAAGTATGATGGCCATAAGTCCTTGCATGATGAAGATATGGCTGAAAGTCTCGGATTCTCTGGAGCACCAATAGAAGGCTGTACCCATCTAAGTCAGTTTGTTCCATTATTAAACAAAATATTCAAAGATGAGTGGTTTATTAGCGGTTGCATAAGCGTACATTATAAAAACATGGTATTTGAAGGTGAGAGAGTTAAAGCATTTGTCAAATTACCTAAAAATGATTCGAAAATCACAGATATCTGGATGGAGAAAGAAGACGGAACTTATGTTCTTTCAGGAACAGCAGGAATTGGGCCAGAGCATGAACCTAGTGCGCTCGATACTTTGATGTCTAAATTAGATAGACCAGAAAATTTAGTTATCCTTTCAGATATTAAGGAAGGAATAAAGAGCGATAAAAGGGTAAAAGTGACAATGGGATTTGATCAACATTTGGGAGATCTCTATCCCTTTACTTTAAATGAAAAGCTGGCTGTAATTACAGAACTTGATCAATGGTATACGGAAGATAATGGAGAAAAGTCACCTTGGGGTAAACCTATTATCCCTATAGAAATGATAAGTGTCTTAACAAATTTCTCCGGAAATCCATCAACTTTTTCTGTCAAAGGTCCAGTTATTGGTTTGTTTGCTAATCAAGAAATTAAGCTTTTTAAAGGTCCTCTTTTCGTGGGTGAAGAATATCAAATTGAAAAAGAAATTATTGCAGTTAGTCAAAGCAAACAGGTGGAGACTTATTGGTGTATGACATCTGTTTACGATAAAAAGAATATTCTTGTTGCAGAATGCTTACTCAATCAAGCTTTCTTAAAAAATAGTTATAAAAACTATGAAAAAGAGCTTAAAAATATTTCTGGATAAGAATAGTCTAGAATGATTGATTAAATAGTGAAAGGAACTGTCATGAATGCTGCCGATGCTTTATTAAAAACTCTTATCAAAAACGGTTTAGAAGTTGTTTTTGCAAATCCTGGTACATCCGAAATGCATCTTGTAGCTGCAATTGACCACCATCCCGAAGTAAGACCAATTCTTGGTTTGTTCGAAGGAGTTGTTTCTGGTGCAGCAGATGGCTACTCAAGGGTATCAGGAAAAGCGGCTGCCAATCTTTTACACCTCGGTCCAGGGCTTGGCAATGCCATCCCAAATATTCATAACGCAAAAAAAGCAGTTACACCTATGCTGAATATTGTTGGTGATCATGCAACATATCATTTAAAACATAATGCACCATTGACCTCAGATTTAGACGGACTTGCTAAAGCTAGTTCTGACTGGGTAGGTAGAAGTGAAAATCCAAATGATCTATGCCAAGTTGGAGCTGAGGGATGGAGACAGGCCCATAAATTTCCAGGTCAGATTTCGACTATTATTGTTCCTGCTGATTGCGCATGGGGTGAGACAGAGAGCGAAGGTCCATTAGTACAGGCTGAAGGTCCAGAAAAGGTAGAGGATCGAAAAATTGAAGAGGCATTTAAAGCTTTAAGCTCCAATAAGCAGTCAATGCTCTTTCTAGGCGGGGATTTTTTAGATGAAGAATCACTAACTTTAGCAGGAAAAATAGCGACAGCAACTAACTGTAGATTAGCTACTGATACTCTAACAAAAAAACATAGAAGGGGCTCTGGACTAACGAAAGTCCAGAATATACCTTATTTCGCTGAAATGGCAGAAGACTATTTATCTGGAATAGAGAATATTGTTTTTGTAGGTACAAGACCTCCCGTATCATTTTTTGCATATCCCGGGAAAAAAAGCTTTCTTTCTCCTGACGGAGCAAAACTAATAGAGGTCGCAAATGTTTATCAAGATGGAAAATATGCTCTTAATTGCTTAAATGATTTATGCAAAGGTAAAAAAATTGATGAGAAATTTATACCTTCTGGAACCATTGATGCTCCTCAAAGTGGAGATTTATCAGTAGATAATTTGGGCCCATTAATGGCAAGTATTCTTCCTGAAGATACGATAGTATCAAATGAAGCAGGAACTTCAGGTTTCATTTTTGCTTCTCATGTTTGGAATGCTAAACCTTGTGACTGGCTCTCTATAACAGGTGGCTCAATTGGGCAAGGTATTCCGGTAGCAACTGGCGCTGCTGTTGCAGCCCCAGATAGACCAGTAGTATGTCTGCAAGGCGATGGGGGAGCCATGTATACAATTCAGTCTCTATGGACTCAAGCGAGAGAAGGCTTGAATGTGACGAATGTTATTTTTTCAAATAAATCTTATGCAATTTTACAGGTTGAATTGGAGAGAGTTGGGGCCCTTGAGACAGGAGACAGGGCAAAATCCATGTTATCAATGGATAATCCAGAGATAGATTGGGTGTCCTTATCAAAATCTTTAGGGGTTCCAGCTAAAAGGACTCTAACAGTTGAGGAATTTAGAAAATCATTTCAAGAAGGGCTAAGCACAGATGGGCCAAGCTTGATTGAAATAGTCGTCTAAATATCAATCAACAAAGGTAGCCCAATCTTCAAACGGTCTGCGCTCAGTTCTTAGTTCATTTATTTTAGCGCTCTTATCTTTATATCCGATTGCCATTCCACAAAACAGCATAAGTTCATCGGGTGCTTTCACAAATGAAGTTACACTTTCTTGTTTAATTGCCCAAGCCTCTTGAGGACATGTATCTAGGCCTGCTTCTCTGGCTAAGAGCATGAAAGTTTGAAGAAACATTCCCAGATCTGACCATTGTGGCCTCCCCATCTGTCGATCGACAAAACAAAAGAATGCGGAAGGAGCACCAAAGAATTTAAAATTTTCTAGCATTTGTTTAAATCTTCCTTCTTTATCTTCTCTGCCTATTCCAAGAATAGAATACATTTGTGCACCTACTTCATACCTTGAAGTCTTGTATGGTTCGGTAAGGTTTTCCGGATAAATCCCATAAGCAGGTGTCTCTGGATCAGTCCATTCCTCCTGAAACTTCAGAAATTTCAACATAGTTGAATTATTGATGATGAATATCTTCCAAGGCTGGAGATTTCCTCCTGATGCGGCTCTGGCAGATTTCTCTAATAGTTCTTTAATTAAATTATCAGGAACCTCTTGATCAGTAAAAGCTCTGATTGATTGTCTGGAATGCACTGCTTCGGATACTTCCATTATCTACTCCTGTCCTATTTCTTTTTCTGCTGTTTCTTTAGCCCATTTGTAGTTAGCCTTTCCATTAGGTGCTCTCATTACTTCCTCCACAAATAATACTTGTTTTGGTAATTTGTATCCTGCCAAATATTCTCTAGTGGACGCAATTAGATCCTGCTCCTCTATTTCTTGACCTTCAATGAATGATGCTAATGCGACGACTTTCTGACCAAACCTATCATCTGTTAAGCCAACAACAAGACAATCATATATAGAGTTGTTTCGTTTTATTGCTTCCTCAACCTCTTCGGGATAGACTTTTTCTCCTGCAGTATTGATGCAGTTACTTCCTCTTCCCAATAAAGTTATAGAACCATCCTCCTCAACAGTTGCATAATCTCCTGGGAAGCTATATCTTTTTCCCTCAAAATCTTTAAAAGTTTCAGCAGATTTTTTTTGATCCTTATAGTAACCCTCTGGGACAAGTCCGCTTGTGCCTATTTTGCCAATAACTCCCGATCCTGGCGATACATGCTCTCCTTCGTCTGTAATCACTATCACTCCAGGATTAAGTTGAAATTTTGCCGTTTCAGGTGAGGATTCTCTTGAAGTCCTTGAAGATCCCATGCCTCCTTCAGTTGAGCCCATTGCATCAACTAGATCAAAAGCATGATGTTTAAGTAGTCCTTGTTTAACCTCAGAACTCCACATAACTCCACTGGAAACAATTGAGTTAATAGTGTCTAATTTATATGGCCTTCCTTCATCAACAGCATAATTTAAGGCATCCACCATAGGTTTTGCAAAAGCATCTCCAACTATAACCAAATTTGTTGCTTTAGTTCGTTCAGCCTCTTTAAAAAAATGATGAGGATCGAAACCTAGTTGAGATATTGTCACAGCACATCCACCTACTAGATGTGGGATTAAGGCACCAAGCCACATTCC
>MDTB01170622.1_pt1 | contig 13520 bp, 18 predicted proteins | sample 811161 | NCBI WGS metagenome assembly MDTB01 (sample SAMN05326650, study PRJNA326480) | marine metagenome | isolation source: seawater | place: Mediterranean Sea | collected 2009
CTTACAGTATCATTTATTCCAGTCATAGTATTAGTACTAAAACGATAATTTTCTGACTCTAGTGCCATAATTAAATCAGTAGTATCTACAGTAGGAGCATACAATATTTTTTCATGTTTATTCCAAGACAGTTCTCTATCTAATGGTTTTTTAAATCCATAGTTTCCTAAAATAGATTCTCTCATGTCTAGTATATAACTTTGAGTGCCTGATCCTAAGTTAATATGTTTGTTTAAAATTAATGTAGATCTATTGTCTGAACCTTCAATGTCCAGTGTATGTAAATCTTCTGGTAATATTTGTTTTCCAAATTTAATTCTACTCATACTATATAACCAATTATGGAGGAGCGATGTATTTAAATTTGAGAGTACCTGATGTTCCTACGTTGTTACCTGCCGAGTTAAATACTAATCTAAAGAAAGGAGAGTTAGTCTCGGTTAAATCAGCAATGCCATATTTTACGCCAGTTGAGTTTGGTTCTGTATCTGAAATGATTGTTTTAAAGTTATCTGTAAAGTTTAATCCGTCTGCTGATAATTGAATGGTTAATTCTCCATTGACATCACTAAATGCGTTAACGATTTCAACGCCCATCATAACCTTCTTACCGTTTAAAGAAGAGGTGGTAATTACTTTACTTGCAATTCCATCTGTTCCGGTAGTTAAAGCTGTGGTGGCTACAGTTGAATAGATACTGTAGCTGTTAGTTGTAGATAAACCCGCACCCCATTGTGCTTCAGTTGTTACGATAGCCATTAGCTTACTCCTATTTTAAATTTAACAATACCATTTGTTTGGTGTTCAATGGTGTTATTCTCTGGATTAAATACATATCTTAATTGTGGGACAAAGACATTTCTTAAGTCTACAAATGCTGCTTTTGTTCCTGCAACATTAGGTTCAGTATCAGCAATAACAGTTTCTAAATCTGTCCAGTTTCCTGAGCCATCTCCAGCTTGAAGGATTAAACTAGAAACTTCGTCGAAACCGAAAGCAGTAACAAATTCAATACTACTTACTGAATATTTGTTTAATACACTCAAATCTGTAATGCTACTAGAAGCAATAGCTCCATCAGAAACGTGTAAATTAACTGAGTCTACACTTACAAGAAGACTATAACTACCTTCAGCATCTAAGTTTTGATCACTAACTGCTGTCGTAACTTTGCTTAAAACAACACTAGAATTATTCGTATCAATCGTAGTCATTAAGCACCTCCACCTAACATGCTTTGTACCTTAGCTAAAGCTTCGGGATTGTTTTGTAATACTTGTTCAATACCAGCTCCACCTGTTTGCTGAATATCTTGAACACCAGCTTCTGTTGCTACGTTCTCTGCAACATTAGCCATAGCCTGACCAGCTAATTGTTTCTCTTGCATCATCATCTGTTGTTCCGCTTGTGCTTTTTGTTGTGCCATCATTTGTTCTTGAATTTGTTCTTCACTCTTAACCCAGTTGTTGTTATCAAAACCAATAGCGGTAATTAATTGTCTTGCATATTCTTCCCAGTTAAATAACTGAACTGCATTCTCAGGTAAGTTGCGAACCATCTCACCCATCTGCATAAGCTTTTGCAAATCAGTATCTCGTGACAAAGCTTGAAGACCAGTCACCACCTGAACAGAAAGAATACCATCCTTTGAAAATTGTTGACTCATCCTTTGATCAATCTCATTGTTTTCTAACATAAGAAAGACAGATCTTCTGACCAAGGGTTCCATTAAATCTCTAGCAATAGCAGAGAATGCTCCACCCAAGACAGTTTCTAACTCAGATCCAATCATTCTAACAGCAGTAGCAGTAACACGCTCGCCCTTAGGAATTGCAGAGCCACTTAATAAGAAAGCGTTGCCGACTTCTCGCCTAAGAATTTCTACACCAGCCTGCGTTGATTGAATCTGTGAATTCATGGTGTTGGCTGGAGAGATGGTAGAGATATCCTCTTGTCTTGCTGATATAAAAGTACCATTACTAGCACCCGCTACATCATCAAGTTCAGTGATACCCGCTGGATTAACAGCAATCCAGAACGCAGAGCCTGCGGCTACACCTTCTAATAAACCTTCAGTAAAAGATTCTAAACTTTGAATGTCTCCGATAATATCCTCACAGTGTGATCTACCATAGTTCTCACCTGCAACAGCACACCACCGTAATGGAATGTAAGGATTAACAGTATACTCACCTGAGTCTAAAGTATTACCATCACCATCTTGTCTTTCGTATCCCCAAGTTTCACCATCATCTTGTAAAGCAACACGAATAAAGTGGGTACGATACCCCGCTTTAGTTTCTTGATATCCTTGAGTGTAAATAGGATGAACAATACTTTCCTCATTGTCTAAAGGAACATGCTCAACATGAATAATCTCTTGAACCTCTCCCTCTACTGTACGACGAATAACATATTGATCTGATCTAATAATTCTAAATTGCATAGAATCTTCCATTAGAATCAACACATCACCCACTACAATAAGATGTTGTAAAGCTGTGTAAATTGTTTCCCTTAAATTTTGTGATGATAGTTTACCGTGTACTTGGTAAGCTAAAGTTTCTAAGTAATTATAAACTTCTCCCGTAGTCTCTACACCATTATCCATTTCAAACTTAAAGAAAGGGGAATCATTAAGTGGAAGCATGGCAGATAAGATACGAGATGCCATATTCATTACGCCTCTTGCAGGAACAGAAGAGTATGGTTGGGGAAGTTGATCCTCTTCAGTCCATCCTTCAGGTGGCATAAGACTAGGAATAGTTAAGGAAGCACACTTTCTAGCACGTTCAAGTTTGGTTACTCTTTGGTTATCCAAAGCTGTCCATCTTTCAGCGATAGTTTTTTCTTCCATAGTTTATTCCTTATTCTGGATACATAGCATCGGATGATTGACCCTGCATAAGAGAGCCATAGAAATCTAATAAATTAGACTCAACTTCTCCTGTTTCTACAACAGCATTAGCCTCTGAGATAGCTTGTTCTTCTGCTTCTCGTTGAGATCTAAGTTCTTCTTCTTCCATTCTGCGAAGTCGTTCTCTTTCGGCTTCTTCTCTTTTCGTTCTGTTTTGTTCTTCAATACGTAATTCATCTTGTCGTTGTTCAAACATTTCTTGTTGCATTCGCATTTGTGCTTCAGCTTGTTGTTGCATCATGCCCATCATTTGTCCCATGCCGGGAGGTGATTGCATTTGAATATCTGGTGCGCTACCCATAACTAACTCCTTATGAAGGTCGGCTCATAGAAGCACCACCGCCACCACGAGTGAATCCTCTAGGCGGGGCTTTTCTGGCAAGTCTAGTAGCAAAAGAACGAGAGCTATCCTTTTGGACATCTCTTCCTTCACCAGCAACAGCACTCAAACCTTTAGCTTCGTTTAAAAGTTTAGCAGCAACAGAGTTAGCAGCCATTGCTCTATCAGCTAACATAGAAGCCTTTTTAATTCTAGCCTGTTCTTTTGCCTGTAACTTTTGTCCTTGCTTTTTAGTAGCAGCAAGTTGAGCAGCAGCCTCTTGTTGAGCAGCCGCTAAGTCTTCTTCCTGTTGAGCCGCAAGTTCTGCCATTTCTGCTTCAAATTCTTGAGTTTGTTGAGCTGCTCTTTTTGCTGCTTGCTCTGCTTCCCAAGCCGGATTACCTTCTTCCCAACCAAGGACATCATCTAAGAAGTCAAATAATCCAAACTCTCTGGTTCCAGTGTCGGGATTAATAGAGTTAGCCTTTGATCCAACCAAGTATCTTCTTGGGTCAACTTTATTTTCCATAAACGCAGATGCTAAGGCTGATCTTAATTTAGGATACTTGTTTAAAATTTGTGGTGGCACAACCATTTCACCGGGAGCCAAGTGACCCATGATAGAGTCTCCGCCTCTGCCTTTTCGGGCAGCTTTATTCATTTGGTTCTTCATTACTAATTCCCCTTTTGTAATTTAAGAATTTCTTTTAATTTAAAAATAACGGATCGTTGTCCGCCACGATATGCTAGATCACTAACATCTATATCTTTAGTATATTCAAGAGGAGGATAGCACTCCTCAAGAATCTTTATTAGTCTTTCGTCTATTGGTGGGTACTGTTTCTTTTCTCTCATTTAATTTCTTTTCCAATTCATTAATACGATCAATCAATTCTAAAATAACACTAGCTATTTCTTGTGGTTTAACAGCACCACCAATTTTTAATCTTGTTAAAACGTCTAACATTATACCTCCGTTATTTCACATGATCCGCCAGTACATGCCAACGTTTGTGAAGCCTTTGTATTATCTTCTTTCTCGAACTCTGAAAGTTTATTAAAGTTCACGAAAGGGATTCGATCTGCTAATATATTGTAAGTTACTTCGTCGATCTCCTCGAAAGGTGCTTGCTCGTAAACATGATCAATCTTCGGTAAGAAAGATACACCTTGGATATCTTGGAAGTTATTCCAAACCCATGAGCCAATCTCTAAGAACTCATCGTCAGAATAGTTAACAGTAATAGATGGGTTATGCTCACACCAATGGTTTCTCCACACTCTCCACAACTCTAAATGTTCTAACGCCGTGATCTCCTCAGCGACCTTAGCATTCTTAGAAGACTGCATTGGGAAAGAGAAGACAACTGTATGATCAGGGTTAAGAACACAGTCTTCATGTGGAACTCCTTGGTCTTTAAGCATATGATAAATAGGATCTTTCTTGTCGATTCTTACACGGCGAATATAATGTCGTGAGAATCTAGGGTGAATACCAGACGAGGTATCACACAGACAAGACACGGTTCCGCTAGGCTTGACGCAAGTAATAGCAGACGATGGATTAATACCAATCTTATCTGCCCAAATCTTATTGGTCTTTCTAGCATAGTCTCTCCACTTATTCAAACGACCCGCAAGAACTTGCAGTCCTTCTTTACCCCAAGTAATAGGATTGTCGTAGATACCAGTGAACGAAACACCCAGCAATCTCTCCTCTTCTACATTCTTCTTCCACTCATCTTGTAAGAATGGGAAGTTAGTAAAGGAAGATTGTAACGTACCAAGAATGGTAGCGGCTTCGATCTTTCTCTTGATGTCACTAATCTTATCATCTGGTTTAACAATAACCTCAGTAAGATTACAGAACTGATTTGGTCTGAGAAGAATCTCAGCACAAGGATTCAATCCGTAATTAATAGATGAATCTCTACCCAACCAGTCGCACTGTTCTTTGGCACCATCTCGATTAAAGATACCCCGCTCACCTGAACGAGAATCATACAGGCTTTGCCATTCATCGACAAACTCACCGAACGATGGTCGCCCGTTATAAACAGCAGAGTTATTAGCGAGAGATCTAAAGTTAGATCCTTCCCACCATGATCCACTCTTACACTTAGCCATCTCTTTATTAGAGAGATCAGACAAAGAAATCATGGCAGATCTTCTAACACCGCCGACCACGATAGACTGCGCAATCACACAACAAATATCGTGGCATTCTAAAGCGGTAAGTCTTCTACCTTGAGCATTATAGAAAGTCTTAGTAACAAACTTAAACACCGCATCCAATGGATCGGGTCCGCTTGATCGCCCTCCGAAGGTCTTGAGTCTACTACCTGCGGGTCTAATCTTGTGCAGTTCCCACGTGGGGTGCTGACCTTCTCGCAATGCAGTAATTAAGTTGTGAAGTCCAGTAGCCCAACCCTCTTTAGAATCATCGGGAACAATAAACAAGTCTTCGTTCCGTTTGATCTCAGGAATAACAGGCAACTGAGATATAGCGTGCTCCTCTACAGAGTAACCAACACCAGTACCATTCATGAGTACATACATTAACTCACTAAATGATCTCATATCATTAATCTCTAAGTATGAGCAGTTATAAATACACGTGTTATCTCTATCAGCCGCAGGTCCAGCGGTCATCAAGGCACGCATACTAGGCATGATTTCCATATTCTTAATCATGTCCTTAATATCTGATCGTTCTTCTAACACGGGATGATGTCCTGACATCCAATCCCAATAGCGGTCCACAGTCTCGGACCAAGTTTCTCGTCTGTTCTCTTCTGGAATCCAACGAGCGTACTTTGATACAGCAATAAACTGCTGGAAAATGTTCATTCAAATTCTCCTATATCTCTTATACCCAACTATAAATTTCTTCAGGAACCCAAGCGTTAATATCTTGAGTTTCTTTATTAAACTCACCCTCTCTGAGGATACGAACACATCTTGCCTGAGCCAAGAAATACTCCTTATCGAACCCATCTTCTTGATACGCCCAATAGATTTCTTGGAACCAGTCTTCTTGATCAAACTTAATGATCTCAGATTCAAAGAACCTTTTACCTTTACCCGGAAGACCGGGGATACCATCCGTAGAGTCTCCCTTGATTAACTGAAACGCTAAGAATTTATCTGCTTCAGCATCGTCAATATAATTAGGACACTCATCTTTATCTGGATTGTAGTGCCATCCGGGTACACCTTTAAGATCCTTGTCAATTGTCACAGCGATAGCATCACCGGATGAAGCAGCAATACCCATGATATCATCTGCCTCAATCCGATCATACTGTTCTATATTAAGACCTTCAGTTAGGATATCAACTGAGTGGATGAGACAATCGGGTTTATCTCTAGCATCTCGATGTGCCTTGTACGATTTCCAATAGTCTCTTCTATAGTTATCTGCTCTGTTACAGGAGAATGCAACGACAACTTCGTCACATCCTTCTGGTGTCCAGAGTCTGATATCTTCTTTGAGCCTGTCTTCTAGATAGTCTACTCCCTCTATGTCTGCCCAGCAGGCTGCTTTGAATGCTAAGATGTCTCCATCTAGCACACACTTATTCGGCTTCTTCATTCTTTAACTCCAGTAATCTTTCAAGTATCTGACTAATTAAAGTTTCAATCTCAGGTAATCTATCTTCTCGCTTAGCTTTGCATAGTTCACAGTCACAATCTTCACACGAGCTACAGTTATCTAGACTCAACCAGATTTCATGTAAATACCCAATTTTATTTCTGAGTGAAGACTCATCTTCGTTGTTGCGAAGAAGCCAAGGGAAGATGTCACGATAGTCTTTATCTTCCTCAAGGATCTTGTTGGCTAAATGTTCGGACTCATGATTACGCCACTCGGCATCGGCATCTTCCAGTTCTCTTTCGCCCGGAGATACAAAGACAAGCACGGCGTTACGCATACGACCATAAGCTACTTCGTTCATGTATCGACAGTCATCAACAATGATAACGTGTTCCCAATACTCGTCGCCTCTATCTCGTCTTACATCTTCCATCTTAAGAACTTCTTTAACTTTATAATCAAACTTCTTGATCCAATACTCTGGGTCTTCTGCTCGTTTAGATGCACCCATTTCTTGACAAGTCTTTCTGTATTCTTCTGGATGAGTTTCTTTTGTTAGACCCATAGACTCTACTTCTTCTTTAATGAAAGAAGCAAACGACACCAGCATAGGACGCATTCCTTTATTGAACACGGCTTCAGCCAGTAGTTTTGCTGCGGTTGTCTTCCCTACTCTAGCGGGACCGCCAAATATAATCATTCTCATTTTGTTTAACCCACCTTAGTAAGTGTTTTGGATTTGTATAAATAGGAACATCTACTCCACATCGACGTAGCAGTTCACAAGTTACAGACGTACACGTAACAGGATTCTTCTTCAAACCAAAGAACCAAAGTATTACATCTTTCTTATTACCCTTTGGTTTAGTAGACAGGTACTCGTAAAGGGAAAAGGTGTCACACTCTTTCTCCTCTAGTTCTATTTCTAAATCTGCCCTACCAAATTTGTTTTGAAACATATCTTTTGGTACTAGCCTAGCATGATCTCCATAGAAGGCAGCAAGATACGCATCGTCTAACTCAATAGCACAATGCGTATACCTTGTTCTGCCTAGTAATTGAATGAGTATACCGTAAAAGTAAAAGTTGTTACGAGATATTCTGTGGCTTTTAGTATAGAAGCATAGTACAGGTTTAGTTTTCATACTCAATATACATCTTAAAGGCTGTTGCGATTGCGTGCTCTGCCCTAGCACCGGGACTATTCTCCCAACCTCTTAACATATAGATAGAATCACAAGACATAAGAAGAATAAAATCTTCGGTAAGAATTTGATTCATGTCTTCTTTAGATAGATTATAGATATCAATCTCCTCATCTCTAAGTTGATCTATCTTAGCAGGATTGATAATAGTTTTGTAAATCTTTCTGGTTTCTAATTTCTTTTCTGCTCTTAGAAACGCAGGATGATTGTTCTCTGGATATCCTCTCATGGGTCCAGCAATATATAAAGTTAACTTAGTGGCATTCTGACCAGTTGTTTCCAATTTGATATTCTCCTGTTAGTGGAACCTTGCAAGCAAAGCGATGACCTGCATCTTCAATAGCCTTGATACCAAGTTTACCCAGTTGTTCTGCGTCATCGGGGTGACACTCTAATTGCCACTCGTCATGTACAGTAGCCATAAACTTTGCTCTGATTTTATGTTTCTTAATGTAAGTATCCAGCAGGCACTGGGCAAGTTTCATAATCATTGCACCATCGCCTTGAAGTTGCACGTTCAATGCTGCATGAATAGACCTGCATGGTACATGTCTACCATCTAGCAATTCAATCGTACCTCTTTTGTTTACTTGGAACTTACACTTCTCAATAACTTTCTTCAAAGCAGGGAGTTCTCTTAGGAACTTCTCCTTCAGTTGTTTACCCATAGCAGCGGACTGATTAACAATCTTGCCAATCTTTGCATCTCCTGCACCATAAATAAAACCATAGAAGAAAGTCTTAGCATCGTTACGTGTGGGTAGTCCGGCTGCGTGTTGATTCAACGTATGAACATCTTCTTCAACCACAACCTTACCGTATGCACCACCATCGTACTCTGCCATACGATTAGCCAGCATTCTAGCCTCAAGACCAGAAGCGTCAATGCCAACTTGCTTCCACCCTTTGGTAGGGATAAACAAAGATCGTGCTCTCTTATCGCCTGACACCTGTTGTAGATTCGGTTGGCTTGCAGTCATGCGACCAGTGACCGTACCCTGTGGATTAATACTACCGTGAATACGACCGTCTCTTGAAGATTGTGATCGCTTGATCCAATCTTCTACCTGTCCCATGAGTTTAATAGTGTTGAAATAATCTACCAGTATTTTTGCCTCTGGATATTTCAACGTCTTAAGAACAGACTCATCAACCTTTGGATTACCCTTCTCTGTTAGTGGAGGAACCCAGTTGTACTTATCATGAAACCTTTGAGCAATCTGTGTACGAGAGCCGGGATTGAATACAGTTACTTTATCCTTTAGTCTCTTACCTGTTTTGTCTGACCACCTCTGCTCTACAATAGGTGGGAATACTTCTCGTAAGTTCTTTTCAGTCTCACTTACAAAGGTATCTAAGTTTTCATACAACTCTTCTGCTTTAGATAGATTGAAACCAAATCCATTCTCTGTTTGTTCAGCAATGATGCGTGACACAACATGCTCAAGTCTAACACTCTTGTTGTACTTTTCAATAAACTCTTCTTGATGATTAAAGATCTGCAAGTTTACTTTAACATCTTGCACACAGTACTCAAGCATCGACTCATTGAACGCGTCCCATCCTCCAGTATACTCTTGCTTATGTACACCAAGATGATTGCCCCAACACTCTAGAGAGTTGCCACCCAGTGGGTGTTGTCCCTTATCTGGGTACATCATTCGTGATACGACCAGTGTATCTAGACACTTAGACATATCAATACCACCGTACAATCTATTCAGTACGGGAACATCATAAGCAATAATGTTGTGACCAATAAGCTGGTCTGCTTTCTTGAGTAAATCAATACCGTCCTGTATTTCACAGGGACCGAATGTGTTTACCTCTTGTGTATCTACATTGATAGTTACAAGGCAATGTACTTGAGTTACCTCAGGTATGATATCGCCTTTCTTATTTAAGTTAAGTTCGTTTAATCCATTTGCTTCGATATCAAATACGATCCGGTTCATAAGGATCTCCTTTATCTATTCTTTGTATATCTCCATGTTGCTTTAGATTGGTAGACAGCGGGAGGTAATCCCTCCCCTCTGTCTACCTTCACAGTATTGTAAACTCTTCCATCGGGGAACATGACGGATGAGTATTGGTCCTTACCAATAGAGTAAGACGCAGTAATTCTTTCGAGTTCTCTTTTGATTTCTACTTTAGATTTAAAGTTGTCTTCGGCATCCGTAATATTAATATCATGGATACCATCTGGTAACACAGTAAGGTCTTTGTCAATACTAATCGAACGATCAGAATCAATCATTTCAATGGGGTTAATCTCACTCATTACTAACAGGCTCGAAAGAAACCTCTCCTGTTTCTGTTACAGCATATTCAATCTCGTCAAGTCTACCTGACTTGCGATCAAAGTAAAGAGCCGTAGCAATACCTGCTCTACCAGTAAGCCGGTTCTTTAGGATGCGAACTATTGTAGTGTTCGCCATACGTTCATCCGGGTTTTGCCTATCTCGCTCAAGACTAAGGACAACATTAGGCACGGAAGCCAGACTACCAGAACCACGCAAATCTTGAAGGGTGATACGATCACCTTCTTCATACGCTTTGCCACTCTTCTTAAGTTGTGACACGACATCAATACGTACTCCTGTTCTAGATACAAGTGATCTCAATTCTTTCATGATGTTATCAATAAGCAAACGCTCTGAGTTACCACCATCAAAGTCCGAGATATCACCCATCAAACCCGTAGCAGCAGCAGTAATATGATCAAGTACAATAACATCCACCCCAAGCGATACCGCCATGAACTCGATGCGAGCGCATAGATTCTTGAGTCCGTTGTTGCCCAAGTGATCATAAATATAGAAAGATGTTTCAGACAATTGCTTACGTGCATCAGCATATTCTTCATCAGTAAGATCATCAATAACCTCCATGTGAATAGGGTCTTTGCCCATTTGTTCTCGCAATTGATTCAAGATACGAGCAGCCTTGATACTTCTCACTGGCTTGTTAAGCATGAGAGAAATCATATCATCAAGAGTTTCTTGTGGTGATTCCTCAAGCATGATAGCACCAACGCTACGTCCTTCTTCAAGGTGGTGGTGCATAAGCTCACGCAGAATTGTAGACTTACCGGAGCCAGTACCCGAACACCACAGACTAATCTCACCGGAGCGTTGACCAATAAGGAACTCGGTCAACTGGTTGAACGGGAATGGATACACTCTTGCTTCTGCAATGTCTGTATTATCTTGAACCTTAGACACGTGTACAATCTCGTCGGGACTGTATGCTTGTGCTTGCCAGAATGAATTGATTAGGTCAGTAACCACACCCTTCATCAAACATTCATTAGCATCCTTGAATGGCATCGTACCAATCTTTGCTTTACCTGCGGGCAACAACTCTGCAACTTCTTTGGCTGCTTTCTTGCCTGCATCATCTTGATCGAACATAAGAATGACTTCATCAAACGATGAGACAAATTCCAAGTTCTCTTTAATAGAACGGACAGCACTGGCTGCTCCATTTGGTAGGGATACCACAGGGTATTTACCTGACAGCACTTGGAACATACTCATGCAATCATACTCACCTTCGGTAATGCAAAGACGCTTTCCTCCGTTTTTCCAAAGATGCTGACCCCATAAGGTAACACCGCGAGAGTTGCCTGACCAATAGAACTTCTTGTCTGGACCTCTCAGATGCTGAGCTTTAATGCTTCCGTTATCGTAGAAGTTTGCAATCTCAACACGCTTGTTGTTGATGTTTGCAATTTCATACCCGTAACGACGGGCGGTTGACTCACTGATACCTCTATCATTTAGAGATACAATAGAGCCTTTGTAAGTTTTGAATTCTTTCTTTTCCAATTTAACTTCCATGTTTGTTTTATCACCTCTTTTGTAATAGCCACACGAATAACAATACGCATGACCGTCATCATATACTGCTAGATTATCTCCCGAAGTATCATTACCTAGGGACGCACATTTTGGACAACGCTCCCTGTGGGTAACTGCGCTGTCAGATTTTAACTGATCCATATACACTCCTTAGTAGACCCGATGGGAATCGAACCCATTACCTTTCGCTTATAAGGCGAACGCTCTCACCACGTATGAGCTACGAGTCCTTAACGCTCTCGGCAGGATTCGAACCTGCACTCTACTGATTAGAAGTCAGTTGCATTATCCGTTATGCTACGAGAGCAATAGCTCCGATGGGACTCGAACCCATACTGGAAGGATTTTAAGTCCTCTGCCTCTGCCATTGGGCTACGGAGCCAAGACTAGGAGCGGGATATTTCACCCGCCCCTAGCGAGAGGTGTCACCCTATTCCAAGGGTGAAGTATCCCGGTTCATCTGGTGAAGCCCACTGTTTGCTAGCGTAGACAGACTTAATTAGTGTATCGTCAACCCAAAGTTTACCATTCAGACTGTCGAAGATAGCCTTAACATAGTTGTCTATGTCTGGTTTCGGTTGGATTAACTTGGTTGTTTTAGGTCTAGTAACATACAGTTCCAGATCAACATGCATGATCTGATCAATAGGTTCAAAGTCTCCTAAGACTTCTTCAGCAACGTTGATCATATCTAACTTGAACTTTTTATATGGTCCAGTAAAATATGCACCGTGCCTAGATACCCTTGGTCTAGATGCTGCGACGGGACTGATAGGGAATGTAAACTCAGAAGGGAAGGTCATCTTCTTCTTGCTCCTCAATTACTTCTTGTTCCGAAGTGGATTGAGCAGCAACATAACCACCTTCAGTTGGGGTAAACCCATTATCTTCTGTAGCATTCTTCTCAATGATCTGTACACCGTTAAGAAAGAAACTAACAGAGTTATCACGATCAATGACAACAGGTGCGAGTTTCAGACGTACGACATCACCTGCGGTAGGCGTGTCATCGGTCTTGTTTGTTTGAGAATCAAGACACGGGAACTTCATGACGTTATCTTTGGCATAGAGTTTAGTCTTAGCCTTGAGGGTAACAGTACCATCGTCATTGTCTTCCTTCATACCATTGATCTTCTTGGCTCCGAGATCATTCTTAATGGTATCCAAAGTGTTCTTGAGACTCTCATCAACAACTACAGTGATGTTGTGGTTGGAAGTATCTGCACCAAACTTATCGTCTGGCTTGTGCAAATGTGACCACTTAACGGTAAGGTCTTGGGTAATAAACTTAGACGCTTTCTTCATTAGATTCTCCTTGTTCTAACTCTTGGTTTCCTGCTTGTAAAATCTGGCTAATAGTTTCGTTAATGCTTCCGCTAATACCAGTCAACGCTTGATTGATATTGGCTAACATGTTAAGCACAACGTCGGTACGAATACCAGCGGGGAATGCTGGCTCTTGTACTTCTTCTTGCATTTCTTCAGACATTAAGTCTCCATTACTTCTAAATAGGGATGACCATCAATAACAACTCCAGCAGACAACACTGGCTGCTTAAGGAAGTTCTTACCGTATCGCATAGCCACGTGATCCATGTCTACGCCACAGCCAACCTGC
>MDTB01042929.1_pt1 | contig 13519 bp, 10 predicted proteins | sample 811161 | NCBI WGS metagenome assembly MDTB01 (sample SAMN05326650, study PRJNA326480) | marine metagenome | isolation source: seawater | place: Mediterranean Sea | collected 2009
TACATGTGGTAATAAACCTAGAACCATATTAAACTGCGCATCTGTTTGTTTTTGAATATCTTGAAAGTGGCTGTTCTGAAGAGATTGTAAATTTAAAAAAAATTGTTCTTGCTGGAGTTCTCTTCTGGCTTGGTTTTCTTGTATCTCATCTAATATTCTTTCTAGTGAATTATCCTGCTCAATTTCGTGCGTTTGTGACTGAATATCTAAGTTTTCTTCGTTACCATTTACTCTAGGTGCTTCAATTTCATTAGAATTACTAGGTGTTTGAGTAGTTGTAGAAGAGCTGTATGTACTATTTAAAAAAGAACTCCAATTAGCGTTGTTTTGTTTAATTTTATTTATATCAAATACATGTCTAAAAAATAATCCCTCGGTAATATTACCAATAAAAGTAGTATCATTAGGAGTAGATTCAATAGGAATAGTATCATTAGGAGTAGATTCAATAGGAATAGTATTAACAGCGTTTTTATTAAGTTTAACTATGCTAGAATCTGTCTGTTTATTTTCTTGCCATACATTAATTGCATTATAAATTGTTCCGTTTTCTAGTTCTTGTTGAATATCAACATAATTAGCCATTACTGAATGTGTATTAGACCAAGACGCATTTTGGCCTAAACCTAACGTTTGTCTAATGTAGTTTATTTTTTCACTGTCTTCAGTTAAAGTAATTGTAGTTGGCAAATTCACATTTTTTAAAAAAAACAGTCCCATTTCAATTGCACAATCTCGTCTAAATGTCATAAGATTATTTTTTAAGGTAAAGTGATCTCTTCCTAAATAATTATCTAATTCTGTGCTTATTTTAACTGTACAACTATATATTTTTTTTATAATTTCGGAAATTTTATCATCCTTATTTACTAAAGATGACTCATTAATAAGGTTAGCTTGTGTCCAAGCAATTGACTTTAATAATTCTAAAGGTAATGTGTTTTTTTGTTTTAATTTTTCATAAAGTTCTGAGCCTGAATTAATTGTATTTAAATTGATACCTGTTAATAGTTCAGCTGGTTTTATATAGTCTTTAGGAAAATGGATAGTATTCGAGCTTTGATTTGAAGATGAATTATAACTGTTATAATTCAAATAAATTTCGCTATTATGATTAATGTTTGCCATAGTTTTTTATGCCCAATTTTTTTTAAAATCAAACATTTAAACTAAATATTTTTTTGTGCTTAAATTGAGTTGATAGATTTGGTGTGCTAGCATAAAGTAGATTATGAAAAAAAATATATATTTTTATACGCAAGGATGTAGACTAAATCAGTCTGAAACAGCGTCTATTGAAACAGGGTTTAATAGTCTTGGTTACACCCGTGTTTTTAGCTATTTAGATGCAGATATTGCCCTTATAAACACATGTACCGTTACAGAAAACGCAGATACTGATACAAAAAAACTTACTAAAAAAATGGCGAAAGAAAATACGTCTATTAAAATAGCATTAATTGGATGCCAATCTCAAATACATCAAGATAAACTGTTTGAACTTCCTAATGTGCAGTGGGTTATTGGAAATCAAGATAAAATGAAAGCTCATCATATCATTGATCAACAATTAGCACTAAAAAAACCTGTTATGCAAACACCTAAACTTACTCGAGATCCATTTACCATTCCTGCAGCAAGTATAGATTCAACTCATACAAGAGCAACAATTAAAATTCAAGATGGATGCGACTTTTATTGTGCATTTTGTATTATTCCATTTGCACGAGGCCCTGCAAGAAGTAGAGTTTTTGAAGATATTATGAATGAATGTAACCAATTAGCCGCTTATGGGTATCAAGAAATTGTGATTACTGGAATAAATATTGGAACTTACGAATATGAATCGAAAACAATTGTTGATGTTGTCACTGCAATTAGTGATATTGAAACAATTAAACGTATCCGAATTTCATCTATAGAACCAACAACGATTGCAACAGAACTTATTGAACTTATGAATACGAATCCTAAATTATGTCGTTATTTACATATTCCCCTCCAAAGCGGTTCCGATGAAATATTAGCTGCTATGGCTAGAAAATATAGCATGAAAGAATTTAGATCTTTTGTTGAGTTTGCCTACAAAACGGTAGACGATATTTGTATTGGAACAGATGTTATTGTTGGATTTCCAGGCGAAACTAAAGCTCATTTCGACGAAACAGTTGCAAATCTTCTTACCCTACCCATTCACTATTTTCATGTATTTAGTTATTCAGAACGTAAGTTTGCTCGAAGTAGAAAAAAAGAAAATAAAATTCCTGCTCAAACTATTGCTAACCGAAGTAAAATACTTCGAACTATTAGCCAACAAAAAAAAGATGCCTTTTATAAGTCACAAAAAGGAAAACAACTAAATATTTTAGTAGAATCTTTTAAAAACGGCTCTTGGTCTGGATTAACTGATAATTATATTAAAGTTAATTTTAAAAGCACAGAAAATCTAAAAAACAAATTTCATACGATTACTTATTAGTGTTTGTTACGCTTCTCTTTAAAAAATTGTTTTAATAAATGTTGTGCTTTTTCACTTTTATAATACGTAAAATTAACAACGTGATTAGTTTGAACTTTTGTAAATAAATTAGCACAACTTTCTGCCCCACCCTTAGGATCTAAAGCTGCACAAACAATACGTGAAATTCTAGCTGCAATTATTGCGCCTGCACACATCAGACATGGCTCTAAACTTGTATATAAACTATAACCATCTAGTCGCCAACTTGAATTTTGTTTACTTGCTTTATTTATGCATAATATTTCTGCATGAGCTGTAACATTTTGAAATTGCTCTTTTTTGTTATAACATTGTGCTGCAATATTTCCATTAGGATCAATTAGTACAGCACCTACCGGGACTTCGTCTTCTTTGTATGCAAGAACTGCCATTTCATAGGCTATTTCCAAATAGTTTAAATCTAGCGCTTGTTGGTTACTCAATGATAATTAATTAAAACTCATTGGAATTGAACCAGGACTATTATCTTCTTTGATAGGACCTAATGATGTCTCATATTTTTTAATATTTTCTTGTAACAAACCCACAAGCTTTTTAGCGTTTTTTGGAGTAAGTATAATGCGAGAATTAACTGTGGCAGCCGTTAAAGAAGGCTGTAATAGTGCAAAATCAAGTATAAACTCTTCAGATGAAAAATTGTTTATTATTAAATTACTATATGTGCCTTTAGCAACTTGTGGCTCTATGGAAACCTGAATATTTTTCTTTTTTTTCTGTGGATTTACTGATGAATTTTCTTGTGATGCACTCATTTTTTTACTCGCTCTAAATACTCTAGGGTTTCAGTGTTAATTTTCACCATATCACCTTCTTTTATAAAGGCAGGCGCATTAACAGTAAGTCCATTTTCTAATTCTATAGGTCTTAATGAAGACGCAGCGGTTGCCTTTCTAATTTCAGGCGGTGCTACTGTAACTGTTAACTCCATTGTTGTTGGCAAATCAAGACCCACAATATTCTCTTGATAAAATGTAATATTGTAATCTATTTCTTCTTTTAAAAAGACATCTGATCCACCAATTATATCTTTACTTACTTCAATTTGTTCAAAGGATTCGTTATCCATAAATATAAAATTTGTTCCGTCATTATATAAATATTGCATCGATTTTGTATCTAGAGTTGCTTTTTCTACACGCTCATTAGATAAATACCGTTTTTCTAGATTTCTTCCATTTACAATATGTTTTAATTTAGTTTGCATACACGCATTACCTTTTCCAGGTGTTCGATGCATTTTCCAGGTTACTCGATAGAGCTCTCCATCAACAATTAAAACCATTCCCTCTCTAATTTGAGTTGCATTAATTTGCATTCTGTTTACTTCCTTATGTTTTAAGAATCATATCATAAATAACCTAATTTTAAAATTTCTTGTTCTTAAATATAAATTAGACTACAACTCAAATTACATTTAGTAGTATAATACTATTTTTACGAAACAAAAAAAAAGGATACTATTATGACAGATAAACACTCATTTGATATTTCATCAAAAATAGATTTACAAGAACTCGATAACGCACTAAATCAAGCATTACGAGAAATAAAAAACCGCTACGATCTTAAAACCTCTAATAGTATCATTGAATTTAATGCAAAAGACCATAAATTAAACTTTGAATCTGAAAGTGATTATAAACTTGAAGCTATTAAAGATATTTTTCATACGCATTTACTTAAACGAGGAATTTCTATTAAGGCACTTAGCTATGAAACACAAGAAAATGCATCCGGAGAACGTCAACGGCAAAAAGCTAGCCTTCAACAAGGAATCCCACAAGAAAAATCAAAAGAAATTATTAAATACATAAAACAAATTAACCCAAAAGTTCAATCACAAATTATGGGTGATCATATTCGGGTTACATCCAAAAAAATAGATGACCTTCAAGCTATTATTAAACAACTAAAATCTAAAGATTTTGATTGTGCAATGGGCTTTATTAATTTTAAATAAGTATTGATTTTTTAATTTTCTTTTAATTCGTTAGATTTATATATAAATAATAATTACTAAAAATTGTTTTTCATGAAATATTTTATGGGATTTTAACATTATTATTAACTCTTTCTATATTTATATATCTAACTATGATAAATGCTAGTTTCTGTATATTTATTTTATATTATGTATAAATTGATTCGTGTTATTGATAATTTATTTATGTTTTTTTTATGTTTTTTTATTGATAAATAATAAATTTTATATTAATTTTATAAAAAATATATAAAATTAAGAAAAACAATGATCAACAAACAAATCCCTCTTCCTTTTAATCTATCGTTTGATAGTATTGTAGAGGAAGTTCATTTTGAACTAACTATTGAGCCAAATAATGATAAACGGGAGTCTCCTGATACAGACATTACAGATAAAGAGGATGTTTCATTAGATGATTTAAATGCAGATATTTTTAAATGTTTAGAAATAAATAGTCCTAAGTCCTTAGACATTTTGAATGTAATTATACACCATTTGAAATTTAAAAAACCACAGAAAAATTTTGTAATTAAAAGTGACCATGAGACAATCTCTAAAATATCTCACTCAGATATCCACAATGCTTTACACTTAGTCCATCCTTATGACACAAAAACTGAAACGTTGTATCACTTAATAATAAAATCATTTAAAATTGAAAGCTACTCAGAAGCAAAAGACATATATAACCTAATAGATGATCAAATACATATACTAAGCAAGAGAATAAAAAATGAATATGAGCAAACTAAATTATGGTCTGCATTGACTTTAATGAGTAAAAACTCAGATTTTAAGTATTTAGCGGCATTACAGTTTGAGAGTTTGGAGAAAATAGCTGATATTACAAATAAAGATTGCAAAGATCTAATTAAAAATTTATTTTTTACTGCAAAAGACTTTAATGAAGAAACTTTTGAAGAAACGTATTTGAATGCGTTAATAATAGAAGCAAAAAAAGTACTGAGTCAGAAAAAAAAGATATTTGAAGATGAAGTTATAGATAATAATCAAATATTACTAGTTAATAAAACGGAAATTAGTCCATTAGATTCACGTGATCATACCATGAATTCATTAACACCATCCTCAAGAACAAACCTAATAGTTAATCAGACAATTGATATGGATGATTGTGACTCATTAAGTGATGACTCCTGTATAGATTTTTCTGATTCATCTGCAGTACTTTCTTCAAAAAAACCGATATTTAATTACTCAATTTTCAATCATCACCTATCACAATGCTTAGATGAAATCAAAAATGAACTCGACTCCCTTGATATATCAATATTTAAAAAACACCTTTATTCAATTATTGATGAATTTAGACAATCACTACAAAATAGATTGCAGATTAACCCTCCTTGGACTTTAAACGTTAATTCTAAAACGTTTCCCGACGAAGCTAACATTTTTAATAGAATTACTACACTGTATAAGAACTTTCAAACAGCATTAGAAGTTAACTTATTACTCCATTTAAAGGCTACTTTAGAAGATTTTTTTGACGCCTGTAATCCTTATAGATTAAATGGAACACATATATCACTCGCAGTTGTAAATCATGAACAAAAACTTCATGAATTCTCAGATAAATTTACACGGATATTTAATATTTTATCTCTTAAAACAAGTGGGGTTTCACCCAAAAATATTAATAGTTTTTCACAGCTAATTTTACAAGAAATTAAAAAAACTCTGTTAGAACTAGAATTATATAAAAAAACAACCCAATTTTCATTATTTCCACAAAACTATATTAATGAAATAAGTAACATTAACGAACATGACATTACTGCAATGCTGATCTATTCTAAAATAAAACCAATATTTAATTTTCCCATTTTTAAACATCAAATATCTCAACGCTTAGATGAAATCATAAATGAGCTCGACTCCCTTGATTTATCTATATTTAAAATACGCCTGTACTCAATTATTGATGAATTTAAAAAAATGCTACACGATAAATTAGAGATTAACACGCCTTGGTCATTAAATATAAACTCTGAAATGTTTCCTAATGAGGCTGAAATTTTTGATAGAATTAATACTCTTTTTAATGACTATCAATTTCGTTTACACCCTATCATTTCAATCACTGAGTTTTTAAATCAAATTCATCACGATAAAAACAACTCTAGAATTTCAAAAATAGCTACCGAATTAACTTTAAAAGATTCAACATTAAAACAAACTTCAAAAAAACTAATTCATTTATTTGAATATTTTAATTCTTTCTAATTTTTTTAATTTAAGTGCTTAAATTATAACTTCATAAATATGTAATGTTTTGTTTAATTTGCTTTTGGGTAAATATTATAAACGAAACTAAAATGAAAAAAAAAGTGATCATTATTGGTGGTGGGTTTGCAGGCTGTATGGTTGCAAAAAAACTTGCCCGCTATGACTTTGATATTTTATTATTTGATAAACGTAACCATCATGTGTTTCAACCTTTATTGTACCAAGTGGCTACTGCGATGTTATCTCCAGCTCAAATTGCGTTCCCTATTCGCTCTATGTTTAAGTCAAAAAAAAATATTCGCGTCTTAATTGGTAATATTTTGAAAGTAGATTTAGAATCTCAATATGTTCAACCAAAACGCTCAAAAGAACGTTTTTATTATGATTATTTGGTAATTGCAGCAGGTGCGAGACATTCATACTTTGGAAAAAAAGAATGGGAAGCACATGCGTGGGGATTAAAAACTATTCGAGATGCATTAAAAATTAGAGAGCGTATGCTTTATAGTTTTGAAAAAGCCGAACGATCAAAGTCTAAAAAAAAACAACAAAAATATAGTACATTTGTTATAGTTGGCGCAGGACCTACGGGTGTTGAAATGGCAGGGGCAATCGCAGAGGTTACTCGCCAATCTATTGCTCAAGACTTTACCGAGTTTGATTCTCGTCTATCACGTATTATTTTATTAGAGGGAAGTAATAAGATTTTAAACGGTTATCCTGACAAACTTTCTGAACGAGCTTATACTGATTTAGTTCAAATGGGTGTTGAAATACGCCTTAATGCTTTTGTTAGTAATGTTACTAAAGATGGAGTCTACATTAACGATGATTTTATCGAAACTGAAAATATTATTTGGGCAGCAGGTAATATTGCTTCTCCCTTAATTAAAAATGTTACACATCATATCAATAAAATGGGCCAGGCATTAGTCAATGATGATTTTAGTATAAAAGAAACTAACAATGTATTTTGTATTGGCGACTGTGCCTATCTGGTAGATAAACAGAACCAAGTTGTTCCCGCTGTTGCACAAGGAGCTATGCAATCTGGTGAATTTGTAGCTAATCAAATCATAAACGATATTAAAGGAAAACCTCGTGATTCTTTTTCTTATTTTAATAAAGGTGCAATGGCAACCATCGGTCGATCTCGAGCAGTGGCAGATATTTCAGGATATAAATTTTCTGGATTTTTTGCTTGGTTATTGTGGGGTGTTGTTCATATTTTCTTTTTGGTTGACTTCAGAAATAAGTTGTATGTTTTCTTTGATTGGATTACTAGCTATTTTACTCACAAACGCTCAGTAAGGTTAATAAACTCTTACAGGCCAGAACGTCATGATTAATTTGATGCTTCGATAAGTTCATCTAAACTTACACACTTGTATCCTTTTTTTGTAATCTCTTTAATAAGTTTAGGCAACACCTTATGAAGCCTTTCATTTTCATGTAGCACGATAATATACCCAGGCTTTAATTCTTTTTTTACATGTTTTATGATTGATCTATTTGATTTATTTTTATCCCAATCTCGAGGATCTATGCTCCATCTTACGATATGTTTAAAATGGTAATTAAATATCTCTAATTGATTATCTGTAAATTTACCAAATGGAGGTCTAAAATATTTTGGTAAAAACCCAACAGAGTTATAAAATACTAATTGAGATTTAGCAATTGATTTTAATAATTCTTTTGATGAATAATCTTTAATGTATATATGTTCATAACCGTGGTTACCTAAAGAGTGATTATTATCTGTAATTGATAATGCTAGTTCAGGGAACTTTTCTACATTTTTTGCAATCAGAAAAAAAGTAGCTTTTGTTTTTTTTTCTGCCAATACTTCTAAAATTTGTGGAGTATATTTCATAGATGGGCCATCATCAATTGTAATTGCAACAATTTTTTGTTGTGTTGCAACTTTTCGTATTACAAAATCTACTTCAGCACTTATTTTTGTGCAAAGAATTAATAAAAAAAAACAACTTGCTTTACAATAAGTCTTCAAGTTCATCTATCATACTTTGTATATATACAATGCTTTTTTCCCAAAATGCTTTTGAAGCAATATCTACACCAACAAGTTTTGTTATCTCTACTGGAGACATAATACTTCCAGAACTTAGTACTTTTTTAAGTTTAGGAATAAAAGACTCCCCTTGTTCTAAAAATAGTTGATATAAAGCCAATACCAATAAATTCCCAAAATTATATGCATACACATAAAATGGATAATCTAAAAAATGGGGAATTGTCGCCCATTCATATTCATACTCTTTAGTAATTTTCACCGCATTACCAAACATAGATTCAAGCCCTTTTTTGTATATTTCACATAATTCATCTGTAGATAAAAGTGTATCTGAAATTTTACCATGGGCTGCTTTTTCAAACTCAGAAAACATATTTTGCCGATGTGATGTTGCAAAAATATCTTCTAATTTTTCACACAATAATACAATTTTACTTTGATTATCGGTTAATTCTTTTTTTAGTTTATCGGTCACAACCATTTCAGCAAATACTGATGCTGTTTCTGCTAATGGTAAAATTGGATGATAATTGGTAAGCGTTTGTTTTGCCGCTAACACATCGTGAATTGCATGCCCTAATTCATGAGCCATAGTAGAGACATCTCGTGGTTTTCCTAAATAATTTAGCATTACATACGGATATACATCTGGAGTATAGCCCGAACAAAATGCGCCACCACGTTTTTGTTTTTGTACTGGAGCATGAATTCTATTTTCATCAAACATTTTTTTTTGCAATATCACCAAATTCAGTGTCAAATGCATAAAACCCATCTAATACAATTTTTTTGGCCTCATCATATGTGAAACTAGTTTCTACATTTGGTAATGGCGCATAGATATCAGCTAACGTCATGGTAGCTAAATTAAGTAATTTCTTCTTAATTTTATAATATTTTTGAACTAATTTATTTGACTTTGTGGTTACTTCATGAAGCATTTCAATAACATTTTCTGGTAAATTATTTGATATATTTCTAACACTTATCGGACTTTCATATCCACGTAATTTTCTTTCTGTATTAAAGTCTTTAAAAATATGATTCAAAATATGTGTTACTACAATTTTATTTTCTTTATACTTTTCAAAAAATATTTTCATTGCTTTTGCACGTACTTTTGGATCTTTATGAAGTCTTAAATTTCTTATTTCCGGCCCTGTTAACTCTTTTGTCTTTCCGTCTAATTTAATTTTAAATCTAAATGAGGCAGTTAATTCAGAATAAAGTTTTTGATACCCATTCATCCCTGTTACATCTTTAATATTAATTACTTTTTCTTCAGCTTCAGCAAGATTAAATTGGGCAGTTTGATAGGACCGTAAAATAGAATAATAATAATTTTCAAGCTCACCATTTGACTTAAAGTCTGTAATAGTTTTTTTAGATAAGTTTCCTAACTCTAGATCAAAGAAAAGTAATTTATTGGATATTTCAGATTCTAAATCATCTATTTTACCAACAAGTTGTTTTATTTCCTCATTTTGTGTTTCTACACTGTAACGCAAACTACTATACTGGCTTAGCTTGTATAATGGCATTAACAACTCTTCCAGTGACATGTAAGCAGTTTTTAATTGTATCGCACTAAGCGTATCAACTTTTGTTTTATACTTTTTCTCAAATTCTGTTGCCTTTTTTAATGACGTTGTCATTACTTTTTTTATTTGAGGATCTGTTAAAGAAGTAAATAAATCAGATAAATCCCAAATTATTTTTTCTGCTCCAAATGAATTTTCTTTTTTCGCCATAAATTCTCCTTAAAACAATAGATTAACCTCGTTTAATAGTAACTGAAAATTCTAGTTAGTTCCAATTTTATATAAAGGTGTCAGTTTCTTATGTAAAAAGAGGTATGAGAATAGATAAAATATTAAGTGCTAAAATAAAAAAGATATTTTCTATATTTTACCTTTTTTAGATCACCTACTACCCCGTTTTTTTGCTTAGAACAGCTATTATTTAGCCACTATCTGATCATTTGATTTGAACAATAAACATTCGTGAACTATTTAAAATTAATCAGTTACCAATATAATTGATAAACTTGCTAGAGCATATGCTAAACCACTAATAGCATTGCACCTTGAATTTTTTAATTAAGCTTCCAATGTATTAAATAAGAAGAAGCAAATCCTCTTGTTAACTTGAATTTAATACATTCTTAAAAATGTACTATTTGGTTTTTTTTTATGATACCCCCCCCATTCTGATATATTTGTTCTGCCTCCCCCTTTTTTTATTAAATAGGCCTAGACGATTAACTTTCAAACAATAGCGTTTTGTTTTTTCTTATATTAAACTATATAAAAACAATCAAAAGGAACTAACATTGACACAACAATTAACTAAACTTACTGCAGGTATGCAATTAATTTACGATGGTAATAAAATATTTACTGTCGACACAGCTTTAGCTTCAAATTTTAAGCCAGGAGATAAACTATTGTTTACTAAGGGTGTCTCTGAACCTATTTTAATTCCTAAATTAGCCATTGATTTAGTAAAAACTGAAGTTGATTTTGCAAAACATGGGTTTTATCAATTAGCAACTGTAACAGATGCTTCAATTAATGATTTTTATGATTATTTTAGTGCTAATTTACAAAACGATTCTATTTGGGCAACTATTCAAGAAATTAATGATCATGATGTAAAAAAAGCAAAAGAAAAAGGAAAATCTACCACGCGCTTAATTGCTAATGATACGTGTCGCAACAATATGATTGCAGGTTTAAACGATTTTAAACACCAAAATGTATCTCGTGTTGAACGACTTTCAGAGTATTCTCATGAGGGTTGGTCTGTTGATTTATTAAAAAGCCCGCTTGGTGTTGTAGGATTTATTTTTGAAGGAAGACCTAATGTTATTGCAGATGCAACAGGTGTTTTAAAAACAGGAAACGTTGGTGTTTTTAGAGTGGGTCAAGATGCACTTGATACAGCAAAAGCGATTTTAGAATTTGCACTTTATCCGGCGTTAGATAAAGCAGGAATCTCTCGTCATGTCATTCGAATATTAGATAGTAAAAGTAGAGCAACAGGTTGGGCTTTATTTTCTAATACCGATGTTAATTTAGCTGTTGCTAGAGGTAGTGGACAAGCCGTTCGAATGTTAGGCTCAATTGCTCAATATAACGGTATTCCGGTAAGCTTACATGGGACAGGTGGTGCTTGGATGATGTGTTCTGAAACTACAGACAAAACTCGACTACATGCAGCTATTGTGGGCTCTCTTTATCGTAAAGTATGCAATACCCTAAACACTCTTTGTGTACTTGATACACATATTGAATCATTCATGCCTGTGATATTAGATGCTCTTAAAACAGCTGGAGAAAAATTAAATCAATCATATAAAGTTCATGTTGAAGCTTTTTCTAAAAACTATCTTAACCCTGAGTTGTTTTCTAAAAAGACGAATGTCTTGCGTGCTACGGGTCTTTGTGAAGAACTTCAATTTGAAATTATAGATAAAGATAAACTTGGAACTGAATGGGAATGGGAACAAACCCCTGAGATTTCAATTGTCATTACTAAAAGTACTCAAGAGGCTATTGAATTATGTAATCAATTTTCCCCACAATTCGTTGCAAGTTTAATTACTACCGATACTGTAGAATTAAATTTGTTTTTTGATCGAGTTAACGCCCCCTTTGTTGGAAACGGAATGACTCGTTGGGTTGATGGACAATACGCGCTTAATTCCCCAGAATTAGGGTTATCAAATTGGGAAGGGGGCCGTTTTTTAGCAAGATCAGCTATTTTAAGTGGTGATAGCGTATTTACAACACGTATAAAAATGACCCAAGATAAGCCAAATCTTGTAAGATAATAAAGTTTTAAGATAGTTAAGCTTTTATAGAAAACTTTTTCAGCTCATGCTAGCATAAAATTATGTTTGATCAAATTGTAGATGCTAATATAAATAGATTAGCTGAAGGGCTACGCTGTATCGAAGAATATGTTCGCTTTGTTGCTAATCATCACCAACACGCAAAGACATTGGCTGATATGCGGAAAAAAGCAAGTTTAAGTATTTCTCAATCATCACCTCAGCTCAATTCTAGAGATACATCAAAAGATACTCGAGCTAAAGAATTACCACGAAAAAGAACAGATATTAAAGATCTACTAATTGCTAATTTTAAACGTGTTACTGAAAGCTGCAGAGTTTTAGAAGAATACACGTCCAAAATAGAATTAAATCAAATTCGTTATGATTGTTATGAACTTGAAAAAGAAATTATTTTGGGATTACTTAAAAAAGATATCATTACTCCAGGAATTTATTTAATTTCAGATGATCCTGAAGTATTAAAATATGGGATTAAACACAATGTGTCATTAATTCAATTACGTGATAAACACGCAACAAAAGAAGAAATTTATAATAAATGTAAAACGGTTTGTTCTTTTTTAACGGATAATTCTCCCCCATTTATTATTAACGATCATCTTGATATTGCACTTAGTTTAGATGCAGATGGCCTTCATACAGGTCAAGATGATATCGATATATCGATACAACGAAAATTACTTGGACCTCATAAATTAATTGGAAGAACAACGTCTAATTTAAATTTAGGCTTACAAGCAAAAAAAGAAAGTGCTGATTATGTTAGTGTTGGTCCAATTTGGGAAACCCCTTCAAAGCCGGGTCGAGCTTGTATTGGCTTTGATTATTTAAAAGAAGCAGCAAAATTAGATATTCCTTATGTTGCAA
>MDTB01231434.1_pt1 | contig 13519 bp, 12 predicted proteins | sample 811161 | NCBI WGS metagenome assembly MDTB01 (sample SAMN05326650, study PRJNA326480) | marine metagenome | isolation source: seawater | place: Mediterranean Sea | collected 2009
AAAAAAAAAGTTAGATGAGTGGATTGAGAAAATCAATATTTTATTTAGAAAAAAAAATCATAAAACAAGCATTTTAAGAGAATTAAAAATTGCTGTAAATAATTTCAATCTAGATCAAAAAGACTTTATTTCAATAATTGAAGGAATGAAAATGGATGTGAAGGAAAATATAAAGTTCCCTAGTCAAAATAAGCTAAAAAAATATTGTGAAAGAGTAGCTGTTTCTGTTGGATATCTATCAATAAAGGTTTTTGGAATTGATGAAAAAATAGGAAAAAAATATGCTTATAATCTTGGTATGGCTTTTCAATTAACTAATATTGTCAGGGACTTTAGTGAAGACTTAAAATTAGGAAGATGCTATATTTCTGATGAAAAGTTGAAAAAATATAGAATAAAAAAAGATATTGGACTATTACAAGAAAATTCAAAAATTCAAAATATACTGCAAGACATTCTGCAAGAGGCAAAATTCTTTTTTGATGAATCTGATAAATTTTCAAAAAAAATTGATAAAAAAAAAATTATTGCATCTGAAGTAATGAAGCATTTTTACAAAAAAATTCATAAAAAAATGTTCAAAAAACATTTAGATTTAGAAAAAAAGGTGAAACTAGGGCTGTTTGATAAATTCTCAATATTCTTTCATTTTATGTCAAGGTGATATTATAAAGAATAAAATTTACATTATTGGTGCTGGCTTATCAGGATTGTCATCAAGTATTTATTCACTCAAGAAAAATTTTGATGTTGAATTATACGAATCCTCAAATTTTGCAGGAGGAAGATGTCGGTCATTTTATGATAAAAAAGTTCATACAGAAATCGATAACGGTAATCATCTTGTTTTCTCTGCTAATAAAAATTTTAATAAATTTTGTGATGAGATTGAATCAACTAAAACAATCAATATTATTCCACCAAAATTATATTTTTATGATAATAAATTAAAAAAAAAATGGAATATTGATTTATCAAATGGGTTAATTATAGCTTTATTTAAATATAAAAATTTAATACCTAATACTAAATTAATTGATTATCTGTCTTTCCTTAAATTTTTTTTTGTTAAAGAAGGTTCAAATGTTTATGACCTTGTCGGTAATTCAAAAATTTATAAAACGTTTTGGGAGCCATTTACTTTAGCTGTAATGAATACGTGTCCGAAAGTAGCATCAGCAAAAGTAATATCAAATGTTTTAAAAGAAACTATTTTTAAGGGAGAAAAAAATTGTTTTATTCTCCAACCAAAAAAAAACTGGAATGAAACATTAATTAAACCAAGTCTTATTAAGATAAAAAAAAAAGGAGGGAAAATTTTCTTTAATAATACTCTAAGACAGGTCAATTTTAAAAATAATCAAATAACTGAATTAGTTTTTAATAAGAAAACAGTAAAATTAAAAAATAATGACAGAGTTATTTTTGCAATACCACCATCTAATATTATGAAATTTTTGACCCACCTAAAACTTCCTGTAAAATATAATACAATTTTAAATATTCATTATAAAGTTGATAAAGAAACATTGAATTTGTTTAATAATAAAGTAACTGGTTTTATAAACACTATCTCACAATGGTTATTTGTGAAAAATGATCATATCTCAGTAACTGTTAGTAATGCTAACAATTACAATGATACAAGCTCTCAACTTTTAGCAAACAAGGTTTGGGAAGAAATCTCTAATTTTGTTAAGCGTAAGATAAAATTTACTGATTTTCAAATTGTTAGAGAAAAAAAAGCAACTTATATTCAATCACCACAAAACATTAGGTTGGTCAAAAATTTAAAAATAAACCCTTGTAATTTTTTTTTAGCCGGTGATTGGACCCAGTATAATTTACCTTGTACTATTGAAGCTTCAATTTTATCTGGTAAAAAAGTCATTAACTCGATGGATTAAAGATGAATTCTATAAAAAAATTAATAAATAAATTTGAATCTCAAATAATGAGAGTTACAAAAGAACAATATAAAAACAAGCTTAAAGAGGGTTGTTTTATCTATGAATTAGAGGCAGACTCAACAATATCTTCTGAATATATCATGCTTATGCATTTTATGGGTAAAATTGATCTTAATATTGAAAAAAAAATTCAAAAATACCTTATTATGAAGCAAAATAAACAGGGTGGGTGGCCTCTTTTTCATGATGGAGAATCGGACATAAGTGCTTCTGTAAAGGCTTACTATGCACTAAAATTGTCAGGCTTAAATTTAGATAATAAAATTATGAAAAGAGCACGGAAATTAATTTTGAGTAAAGGTGGTGCAATGAACGTAAACGTTTTTACTAGAATTTCTTTAGCGTTATTTGGTCAAATACCCTGGAAATCTATACCTTACATGCCTATTGAAATTATGAATTTTCCAAAATGGTTTCCTTTTAATATTTATAAAATTTCTTACTGGTCGAGAACTGTTTTAGTCCCACTGCTAATTATCATGAATAAAAAACCAAGAGCTAACAACCCGAATAATGTTTCAATAAATGAATTATTTAGAAATGGTGACATAGATTCAAAAGTTAAGGCCGTAAATAGTTTTACTCTATCCGGGAAATTATTTTTATTAATTGATAAATTTGCACGATTTTTTTTCCCAAAATTTATATCTAAAAATTTTAAAAGAAATTGTACGGAAAAAGCCTATGAATGGATTTTAGAAAGGCTTAATGGTAAGGATGGGTTAGGTGGAATTTTTCCTGCGATGGTTAATGCACTTATAGCGCTAAATCTTGATAGTAAAGATAGATTTTCAAATCAAATAAAAATTTGTCAAAATTCATTAAAAAATTTACTCATTGAAAAAAAAAGTCATGCATATTGTCAACCATGTCTTTCCCCAATTTGGGATACTGGATGGATGAGTCATGTTCTATTAGAAAAAGGTGAAAAAGTTGATGATATTGCAGAATGGTTTTTAAAAAAGGAAATTAAAAATAAAGGTGATTGGTGTATACAAAATCAAAAATTAAAGCCAGGGGGGTGGGCATTCCAATTTAACAATGATTTTTACCCGGACGTTGATGATACAGCTTTAGTTGGAATGTTTCTGGAGAGATATAATAAATCAAAAAATGATGAAAGAATAAAACAATGTCTGGAAAGAACAAGACAATGGATAATTTCGATGCAGTCTAAAAATGGAGGGTGGGGTGCATTTGATATTAATAATGATAAATATTACCTTAATTCAATTCCATTTGCAGATCATGGGGCACTTCTGGATCCACCGACAGTCGATGTATCTGCAAGGTGCATAAGTTTTCTCAAACAACAAAATGACTCAAAAAGCTCTAATTCAATAAATCAAGGTGTTAAATATATTTTATCAGAACAAGAAAAGGATGGGAGTTGGTATGGTCGATGGGGAACAAATTATATTTATGGAACTTGGTCAGTTCTCTCTGCGTTAAACCTAATAGATTTTAAAGAAAAGAATAATGTCTTTGCCAATGCTATAAATTATCTTAAATCAATGCAAAGAGTTGATGGTGGATGGGGTGAAGACGGAAAATCTTATTTTAGTGGTTATGAAAATACTTCAAAATCTAGCACACCTTCTCAAACGGCTTGGGCAATAATGGGCTTAATAGCAGCAGGTGAAATTAACTCTAAAGAAGTTGAAAAAGGTTTAAGATATCTTCTTAAGAAAAATCTTGATTGGGATGAAGAGTATTTTACAGCTGTTGGTTTTCCAAAGGTTTTTTACTTAAAATATCATGGATATGCAAAATATTTTCCTTTGCTGACTCTTTATAAAGTGAAAAATTTACTTAAAACTAATTCACGAATACCTAGCTATGGAGTATAAAAAAAAAGGGTTGATCGGAATAATAGTTGGACTTGAAAGAGAAAAAAAAATAATCCCGAAAAACAATAACATTATTGTTAAAAATGCATATGGTAAAAATTCTTACCATGCAGCAAATAAACTAATCAAACAAAACGTAGATTTTTTGGTAAGCTTTGGTTTTGCTAAATCAATAAAAAAAAATATTAAAAATTCAGAAATTATAATTCCTAAAAAAATATTTAATTCCAAAGGAAAGTTTTTAGAAACTTCAAAAAAACATAATGAATTCTTTAAAAAAAAAATTCATTTTAAAACCATCCTATCAAATAATATTTCAACAATTAATCGAATTATGAATAAATCAGAATCTGTTAAAGGCCAAGATATTGGGGCTGTTGACATGGAGTCATTTTATGTATCAAAAGCCGCAAGTGAAAACAATGTCGAATTCTCATGTGTTAGAGTTATATTTGATGATAACGATACAATTATCCCCAAATTTTTGAGTGAATCAATTGATAAGGAAGGGAAAATTAAATTATTTTTTTTAATTTATAAAGTTATGGTTTTACCAATAAGAATTCTTGAATTATATAGACTTTCCAGGCAGTACACTAAATCAAAGAAAGTAATCACGCAAATTGCTAAATCAATATTCTAGGTTTCGGCTTTCTTACTATGAATTTCGTCAAGCATCTTTTGTACATGACTATCATGAAAAAAATCAGGATCTCGTGATTTACTAATATCAATTTCTTGGGCCATTGCTCCTTCAGTTTTCGGGCCATTTATAGCCACTGATGCTGCCTTAAATGGATTAGCAAAAACGTCTGTAACTGCGGATGCTTCATACCCACAATGGGCCATACAATCTGAACATTTATCATAGTTTCCAGTTCCATATTTTTCCCACTCAGTGTCTTCCATTAATTCTTTAAATGATTTAGCATACCCTTCTCCAAGAAGATAACACGGTTTTTGCCAACCAAATATATTTCTCGTAGGGTTCCCCCAAGGTGTACATTGGTATGATTGGTTTCCTGCAAGGAAGTCTAAATAAAGTCCCGAATGACTGAAATCCCACTTTTTAAAGTTTTTAGATTTAAAAATATTTCTAAAAAACTTCTTAGTATTTGATCTTTTTATAAAGTGTTGTTGATCAGGAGCTCTTTCATATGCAAATCCAGGAGAAATTGTAATACCATCCACGTTTAATTCTTCTGTAACATAATTCAAGAAATCTTTTAAACCTTCTTCATGTGCATTGTCGAAAATTGTACAGTTTACGTTACATCTAAAACCCAACGATTTTGCCTTTTTTATTGCAGAGACACATCTATCAAATACACCTTCTTGACAAACTGCGTTATCGTGTTCTTCTTTCAAACCATCCAAATGAACCGACCATGTGAAATATGGACTAGGTTTATAATCTCCTAATTTTTTTTCCATCAAGATTGCATTAGTACAGAGATATACAAATTTTTTTCTTTTAATTAGTTCCTCAACAATTTCAGGCATTTCTTTGTGAATTAATGGCTCTCCTCCAGGAATAGAAACAATAGGAGCACCACATTCTTCTACAGCATCAATACATTCTTTTGGTGAAAGCCTTTGATTCAATATCTCTTTTGGATAATCTATTTTACCACAACCCGCGCAGGCTAAATTACATCTAAATAGAGGTTCTAACATTAAAACTAGAGGATACTTTGATCTACCAAGTATTTTTTGTTTTATAATATAAGTGCCTACTCTAATTTGTTGTATTAATGGAATTGCCATTTTTTAAATCATTGATTAATAATACTGGTTTTTTCACCAAGTTCCTTAGGAAGTTTAAAAACTACATTTTCCTCTATTCCCAATTGTTTTTCTATTTTAATTTCGCTAAAAGTAGAAATTTTGTCAATAACTTCTTTAACAAGTTCATCTGGAGTTGATGCACCAGATGTAATTCCAACTGAATCAACATTATGGAACCAGTCAAAAGACATATCATCAGCTGTTTCAATTAGGTATGTATTAACACCAGATTCAGAGCCAATATCTTTAAGTCTATTCGAGTTTGAACTATTTCTGGCTCCAACTACTAAAACAAGGTCTACACTTTTAACAAGGTCTCTTACAGCAGATTGTCTATTTTGAGTTGCGTAACAAATATCTTTAACATCGGGTCCAATAATTTGAGGAAACCTTTCTTGCAAAGCACTTATGACGTCTCTGGTATCATCAACAGATAGAGTAGTTTGACTTACATAGGATAACTTCTCTGGGTTTTTTACTTTGAGTTTTTTTACGTCATTGGAATTCGATACTAGATAAACAGGACCTGAAATTCTTCCCATTGTACCTTCAACTTCAGGGTGACCTTCATGACCAATTAAAATCACCTCAAACCCGTCTCTTGAATATCTTTGTCCTTCCTTGTGAACTTTGGCAACTAAAGGACATGTCGCATCTAGAACAGGCAAGTTTCTGACATTAGCTGTATCTTCAACTTTTTTAGCAACACCATGTGCACTAAATACAGTTACTGCACCTTCAGGTATTTGGTTAAGTTCTTGAACAAAAATGGCGCCTTTTGATCTGAGGTTGTTTACAACTCTTTTATTGTGAACGATTTCATGTCTTACATAAACCGGTGGACCATAAATTTTTAATGCTTTTTCAACAATCTCAATTGCTCTTTCAACACCAGCGCAAAAACCCCTTGGTTGTGCAAGTATAATCTTAAGTAATTTATTTTTTTTTTGGGCTGTCATACATTCTTTTACGTTAGATTTTTTTTTGTCCATTCAACTGCATCCTTTATAGCATTTTTTACCTTGCGTGGTCTATAATGAAGTAACTTTTTTGCCTTATCCGATGAAAAAAACATTTTATTTTCTGACATTCTTAAACCATCAACTGTTAAAGATGGGTTAAAATTATATATATACTTAGAAATTATTTCGTTAATATATGCAAAAAAGTATAGATATTTCTGATTCAATTTTATATTAACTCTAGGTACGCATGCTATTTCTGATGTAATATCAAGAAATTCTTTTAAACTTAAATTCTCTCCACCAAGTATATATTTTTCACCAATTTTCCCGTTTTTTAAGGCAAGAAAGTGTCCTTCTGCAACATCATCAACATGAACAAAATTTAAACCTGTGTCCACATAAGCTGGCATTTTCTTTTGGATTGTATCTAGAATAATTTTACCGGTAGGAGTAGGTTTAATATCTCCAGGACCAATTGGAGTTGAGGGGTTAACAATAATAGCTTTCAAGTTTTTTTTTTTATTAAACTTAAGATTATTTGTTCAGCTAAAAATTTTGATTTTTTATAATCTCCTTGCATGTCTGAAAAATTAGATTTCACATTCTCATCTGAAATTTTTTTTTTCTTTAGTCCAATTGTAGCAACGCTTGAGGTATAAATCATTTTTTTTTTTTCACTTATAACTGCAGAAGCAACATTTTCAGTTCCATAGACGTTAGTCGAATAAATTTCACTAGTTTTCTTTGACCACAATCTATAATCAGCAGCCACATGAAAAACTATATTACTTTTTTTAACAGCTTCCTTGATTGAATCAATATTTCTGACATCTCCATAACAAAAATTTATCTTAGTAGAAATACTTTTAAGGTTAGTTAAGTCTGATCTTTTTCTTACAAGGACGTTAACATCAAATCCTTTTTTTACTGCTAGTTTAGTTATAGCAGATCCCAAAAATCCATTTGCACCGGTAATAAGTAATTTTTTTTCCATTTTAATTTATTACAACAACTTAATAAGTTATAAAGATTAGTAATGTTTGACTTAATATCTAGCTTTTTTTCAAAATTTATCAGAAAAAAGAGAATCTTAAACTTAATATCTTCTTTTTTCCAAAAAATAAAATCAAAAAAAATCAATATTGATTCATTCTCCATTTTTTTTTTTAAATTAAAGTTAAAAACTTTCCAATTAATGTTTCCTTTTATTCAAAAGTTAAAATTAAAAAGAATTGATCTTTCATCATTCTCTTCTTTTTTCTTAAAATCTAAATTTAATTACAAATTTTCTGTAATTGTTTTCCTTGTGATTTTATTTTTATTACCTTTTTTGATTCTGAATTCAAATAAATTGTCTGAAAAGAAAAACCAAAATATTGAGGAATCTCAAAAAGTTTTTGATAAAGAGACTTCAGAAAATATTGAGGAATCTCAAAAAGTTTTTGATAAAGAGACTTCAGAAAATATTGACATTAAGAAAAATATTAAAATATCAGAAAAAAATATTGAAAATCAGGCTAAAAAAAAAACTAAGTCCACAATAGAAAAAGAAAAACCTAAAGAGTTAATCACTCCCTTGAAAAAATTAAAAGAGTTAAAAAGCTCTCCCAAAAAAATAATTGACAAACCCCACATGAAACCAACTCAGACAATTGAGATACTTCATAAAAGTCTTAAGACTATAGGCAATAAAAGTTCTTCTGATTACAATAGTCTAAGAAAATCAATTAAAAAAACCTATGATAGTGAAAAAATGATAAAAATGATTGTTGGAAGAGAATGGCAAAATATTAATCAATCAAAAAGAAATAAACTTAAAGATGTTTTTGAGGAATACATCGCAAAAAACTATATAAAGAGATTTAAAAAGATAAAAGAAATACAATTTTATTTAGATGGAGAAAAAGATTTAGGTAATAATTTAGTAATGATTAAAACATTCTTAGAGATTAATAAGACTGAAAAGTTAAAAATAAACTATCTGTTAAATAAAAAAAAAAATACATGGAAGATATTTGATGTTTTGTTAGCAGGAACAATTAGCGAAATTGCAACAAAAAAATCTGATTTTAGTTCTTCATTAAAAAATGGGGGAATTGATAACTTAATTAAGGCTTTAGAAAAAAAGAACTCTTCCATTCTAAACTAGATTTTTTTTAAAATTTCTCCTAAACCGTTAGCACTTCTGTCTCCATAAAATCTAAAAAAATCATTGATTGTTAGATTAATCAAGAATTTTTTATACAGATAAATTGAAAGAAACTTATAAAAACTAGTTGAAATTTTACCTGACAATTTAAATCTACAATCTAAATTAGTCTTATCTTTCATTAAAATTATAGATCCCCTCTTCATAGAAATTGCAAAGTTTTCTGCTACACTTTCAAAGATGATAACAGTCCCAGCTATCATATTGAAACAACAAAAATTACCAACATTTCCTTTTATAATTACTAAACCTCTCCTCATAAATGAAGCTGTAAAATTTCCTGAATTGCCTAAAATCTCAATCTCTCCTCCTGTCATCCCTAATTTACTTCCACTCGATGGAGAGGCCAGAAAATCTGCAACATCTTTTTTTACCTTAATAAAGCCTCCAGACATTTCTGAGCCTAAGTAGTTTTTGGCACATCCATTAATAATAATCTCACCACCGCTCATTCTAAAACCAGCATAAGAACCAATATCAGATTCAACAAGTATCTTATTCTTCTCCCATTTAAACCCTAGATAATTGCAAAATTTATTACACCCAATCAATTGAACTTCATCAGACTTTTCAGTATTTTTAAAAATAGAAACTATAAAAATCTCAGAAAGTTTAACCTTTTCATTTTTATAAATTAGATAGATATTTTCTACATTTTTTTTACTAATATTAATATTATTGATTGAACTCAAATTTTTTAAATTAAGAACTCCATTAATTTTACTTTTTACTTTTAATATTATCTTTTTCATTTAATTACTTCTTTTAATTTAAAAAGGTATGGTCCTAATTTTCCACCATAATTGCCTGCAGAAATTGAATTAATGAATTTATTTCTTGAATTTACGATAGACTTAATTCCAACTCTCATAGCATTTTTTATGTCATTTTCATTTAATCCATCAATTACTATTTCTAAAACATAGTTGTTCTCTTCGTTTAACTTTGATTTAACCAATCCACGAAGACTTGGACAATATTCAAAATTAGTCGAAGCTATAAGATTTTTATATTTTGAACCAACTTTTGAACCAGATCTTACAATACCGCCTGGAAAAGGTAAAATAACACCTTCAAGCTTATTAATTTGTTGAACTGCAACTTCAGTAACTTTTAATAGTGCATCAATACATTCACCTATAATTAAAAAATTACCTCCTCCAATTGCACTTGTTTGATAAGCATATTCTTCACATACAAATTCTCCATCCATCACTGGGATTCTCCAAAATCTTCGACTGTTTATTAATTTAGAAATTTGGTATCCATCCCCAAAGTATCTCAAAGATTTACCAAGATTAATTTTTTTATCGCTAAAATTTCCTGCAAATAATGCAGAAGTTGGTGAAGTCATTATACATTGACCTGCCCTATTTAAAATTTGCTTTGCAAGTTCTTTTTGAGACATTGAGAAAATTAAAATTGAAGCACCTGGTCTTCCATCTGGTGTGCTTTTACCATCCAAGGTTTTTTCAATACCAGCTTCACAACCACATGCAATAACAGAAGTTGCAAAACCTGTAAAAGAATTTGCAGCTTCCAATGCCCATTTTTTAGTGTGAGCAGTTATTATAAGTCTAGATGCTTTCATCGGGAAGGCTTCAGCAAAAGTATCTCTTATTGTTATCGATTTTTTCATTTTAAATTTACATCAAATCTTCAAAAATCTCACTTAACGAAGGATAGTCTGAGTCAATTTTCTTATTTAGCTTTATTACTCCAATACCATCAGGCCTTACCACAAGCCCAGAACAATCAATACCTGGCGTCTTTGTTGGAATAAATAGTTGAGTTTTATTTTTATTAATAAAATTTGGGTTTCCAATAAAAATATTGTTTTTAAAAAAATTTAATTTTGGGTTTTCTTCAAAATTTGAAATATAAATTTGAAACTTAATATATTCCTTTAGAGATTCTGGCCTAATTTCATCAGGCTCGTATTCTGATCCTCTTTCAGTAAAGTTAATTGAATTAGGATAACCAGTTTTTGTTACACAAACATTGGTATATCCTGATGAATTATTTGAACCTAAAAAATTGTAAATTCTTAATCTATTTTTTTTATTTATTAACTTTATTAAACTATAAATACTTAGTATTTGAGCATTATTATTTTCCTCAATATTGCAAAGAACAACTGGAAAATTTGCTTTTTCAAATTTCTTTTTCAACCCCTCAAATTTTTTTTTAATTCTTCTTTCTTTGTTATCTATATTTAAATAATTTAATTCCTCAAAAAAACTTCCCTCTTTATACGATATGTGGCTAAACTCATCACTTTTTTTTTGAGTGGAATTAAAAAAAAAAATAGATTCTTTTTTTTTTTTTCGAGTCCAATCTAGTTTTTCAAAAAATTCTAAACATATCTCATCTTCTGAAATATTAAGAAATATCATGAGGTCTGATCTATTTTTTATTTCATTAAAAGAAGTAAATGATCCTCCATACTTTTGAAACGACTTATAAAAATTATTAATTCTTTTTCCATCTATGTGATTGATAGAGTATTTTTTTTTTTCAGCAAAGTTAAGAACTTTACTTATTGATTGAATATCACAACTTAAACCATCAATATGAAAGATTTCCTTAGTATTAATAAATTTTTTTAATTCTAAAATTACCTGACTATGTTTTACTTCTTCACCATTTATCATTGGTTTAGAATTAATTAAATAATCCTCTAAATTACTTTCATTAGACTTGCATAGTAAAGAATTATTTTTAACTATTTGTTTATTAAATCCGATATTTGAATTAAAGCAAAATAAACACTTTTTTAGGTTTTTTTTATTTTCTTTTAACATATGCAAACCTGGGATCTTCAGGAGTTCCATCTAAAGCAGAATTTTCATCTTTTGGGTTCCATAAAAGAAATTCATCAATTTTTTTTGCTAAATCAACATCAAGTTGAGTAATACCTTTTTTAGAATGGTTCATTAATTTTACTTCAACAAAAGCATAAGACACAACTAAATCTGGATGATGCCATGCTAACTCTGCAAGATGGCCAATAGCATTTACTAACATCAATGTACCTTTCCAACTGTGGGTTTTAAATGTCCTTCTTATCCACTTACCATCATAATTCCAGTTTGCTAACTCTTTTTCTAATATCTTATTAATTTGTTTTTCATCGTAGGCTTGGATACCATTGTTATTCATTACTTACCTCTTAAAAATTAAAATTTGTAAATTAATTTTTATAGTATAGTGATATTTTTAAATAATAAATAATTTATGAAATTTATTGAGAGAAGAAACATAATCGCAGTCAACAGTCCAGCAAGAATTCATTTGGGTTTTTTAGAGCTTAATACTGAGACAAAAAGATATTTCGCTAGCTTAGGACTTGCAATATCTAAATTTCATAGTATTCAAAAAATTCAAGCTAGCAATAGCTTCGAAGTTATTTCTAAAAACTCTGAAATAAAAGAGAAAGTAAAAGGGGTAATAAAAATATTTTCGAAAATTTATAAAATTAAGAAATGCAGAATAACCATTTTAGAATCAATTCCAATTCATCAAGGCTTAGGTTCCGGAACACAAATGGCCATTACTGCAGGGTATTTGATATCCAAATTTAATAATCTTAAAATTTCAGTAAGTTATATTGCTCAATTGCTAGGTAGAGGCAATAGGTCAGGTATTGGAATTGAAACATTTCAAAATGGGGGGTTTATTGTTGACTCTGGAAAAATAAAAAAATCAGACAAAGTTCCCTCAAAAATTTTTTCTACGAATTGGCCTAAATCCTGGAAAATTATTATCATAAGAGATGATACTTTCTCTGGTTTATCTGGAGATAATGAAGTAAAAGAATTTTCAAAAATTAAAAAAATACCCCCACAATTTGCGAAAGAAAATTGTTACAACCTAATAATGAATATAATTCCGGGAATTATTGAAAAAGATTTTAGTTCATTTTCTAGCGGTATTCAGGTAATTCAGGAAAATATGTCTAAAATTTTTTATGGAGAAAAAAATATTTTTGCTAGTAAAAAGATTTCTGAAATATTTTCTTTTCTCAACGAAAAAAAATATACTGGTTATGGTCAATCCTCTTGGGGCCCTACAGGTTTTATTTTTTGTCAAAATGACATAAAAAGAAAGAAATTAAATAGTGATCTACAAAAATTTATTGAATTTAAAAAAATTGAAGGTATTAATCTTTTAAATGTAGATGGAAGAAATTATGGAAAAAAAATTACAAAGGAATTTTAAATGACCAAAAAAAACATATTACATATGATCAGTCCACAAGAAAATGTTAGCCCATTTGATGTTAATATGGCATGCGATGCAGGCTATGATGTTGTAATACCCTACACAAGTGTAAATTTAACTGATGTCAAAAGTTTAGTTCAAGATGCTATTTTTTCTAGGTCAGTCTCAAATGCAAAGAAAACTGGAGTTTTTATTTGCGGAAAAGATGCATCCCTAGCTCTTGACATGATGGATACTGCAAAAAAATCTATGGTTCCACCTTTTGAAATATCTGTTTTTCCAGATCCGGCAGGGTCATTTACTACAGCAGCGGCAATGGTTGCATGCACTGAGAAAACACTTAAACATGAATTTAATACTAATTTTACTGATAAAAATATTATCATTTATGGTGGTAAAGGTATTGTTGGGGGCATATCAGCTATCATGTGTGCACAAAATGGAGCAAAATGTACAATAGTCGGTTATGATGGTATAAAAAACGTACAAAAAAAATCTGAAGAATATAAGAAT
>MDTB01107232.1_pt1 | contig 13518 bp, 13 predicted proteins | sample 811161 | NCBI WGS metagenome assembly MDTB01 (sample SAMN05326650, study PRJNA326480) | marine metagenome | isolation source: seawater | place: Mediterranean Sea | collected 2009
CCGCCAAATGTAAAAAAATAGAAAGTTATTTAGGCGATGGTTATCGCTGTATTGCTAGTTATGGTCATATTCAAGGTCTAGATAACTCTCGCGGTCTACGTTGTATTGATGTTGAAAATCAATTTACACCAGTATACGTTCATTTGCCAGAAAAACAACAACAAATCCAGCGCCTTATAACCGAATGTGGAAGAGCAACCGAAGTGATTTTGGCGACAGACGATGATAGGGAAGGTGAGGCCATCGCATGGCATATTTGTAAGGTGTGTGGATTGTCAGTAGAAACCACAAAACGTATCTTGTTCCATGAAATTACAAAACCGGCGATTACGCAGGCGGTGCAAAATCCAACCCTAATTAATATGAATACAATATATGCGCAACAAGCACGTCAAATTCTAGATTTTGTGGTTGGTTATAGTATCAGTCCCATATTGTGGGAACATATATCACGGCACACAAAAGAAGGATTGTCTGCAGGTAGGTGTCAGACACCAGCATTGCGTTTAGTGTATGATAATCAAAAAGACATAGATCAATCACCAGGTAAAAAGGTGTATAATACAACTGGATATTTCACAAGTTTAAATCTTCCGTTTCAATTAAATCATCACTATGATTCAGAGCAACCCATGGAGACCTTCCTAGAAGAATCGGTGAATTTTGATCATATATATAGTTGTCAGAAACCAAGAGAAACAAAAAAACAGCCACCAACTCCATTTACGACAAGTACGTTGCAACAAACGGCGAGTTCAGTGTTGCATATTTCACCAAAGGATACCATGAAGATATGTCAGAAGTTGTATGAAGGAGGTTATATTACGTATATGAGAACAGATAGTAAAACGTTAAGTAAGGAGTTTTTAGAGACGGTGGAACCGTGTATCAAAGAAAAATATGGCGAGAATTATGTTCGTGATAATTTGATGGAATTAAGCGAACGCGCGCAGGAACCTGTTAAGAAATCAAAGAAATCAAAGAAATCAAAAAAGGAAGAAGAAAAAGAGTCAACGGCCCAAGAAGCTCACGAAGCGATTCGTCCTACAGATATCCGCCGCGAAAAAGTAGCAGATACCATGGAACCACGAGAAAAGAAAATGTATCAACTTATCTGGCGCACAACCATGGAAGCGTGCATGACTACCGCACAATATCTATCCCTTACGGCAATCATTACGAGTTGCGAAGAGCATCAATATCGTTATAGTACTGAGAAAGTAGTATTTCCGGGGTGGAAGGTGGTAGGCGATTATGAAGAAGAAAATCCTATTTATCATCATTTATTGTCTTTAAAAAATAACAATACCATAGAATACAAAAAGGTAGAAAGCAAGGTTACCATGAAAGAGTTGAAATCGCATTATACAGAAGCAAAGTTGATTGCTTTGTTGGAGCAAAAAGGAATAGGTCGTCCCTCTACCTTTTCATCCTTATTGGATAAGATACAAGAGCGAGGTTATGTAAAAAAGGAAAACGTAAAAGGGAAAACCATTTCGTGCACGGATTACGTATTAGAAGAGGACGCCATAGAAGAAACCATTTCACAGCGAGAGTTTGGAAATGAAAAAGGCAAACTAGTGGTTCAATCGACCGGTTATTTGGTAGTAGAGTTTTTGATAAAGCATTTCCCTGATCTCTTTGAATATGGATATACAAAGCAAATGGAAGATCGTTTGGATAAGATAGCAAAAGCAGAAGAGATATGGTATGAATTGTGTAGAGAATGTTATCAGGATATACAAATTGCTTCAAGAGACTTGGTATCAAATAAGGTAAGTATAGCGATAGATGAGTATCACACGTATATTATAGGTAAGTATGGTCCAGTAGTCAAGTATAGTCCAACAGGAGAAAAAAAGGATATATCGTTTAAGACCGTGAAAAAGGATTTGGATATGGAGGCATTGAAAGCAGGAACATTGTCGTTGGAAGACATACTAGAAGTAAAAGATACCGTGGGACGTGAATTGGGCGAGTATCAAGGAAGTCCCTTGTATTTAAAGAAGGGCAAATATGGTTTGTATGTAGAGTGGGGAGATCAAAAGAGATCGTTAAAAACATTGCACACTGTAGAGGAATGTGATATAACGTATGATTTGGTTGTAAATTCAGTGTTGTCGGTAAATAAAAGTGTAATTCGCGAGATTACCAAGGACATGTCTATACGGTCGGGTAAATATGGTGCTTATATTTATTATAAAACACCGACAATGACGAAACCCAGTTTTAAATCTTTAAAAGGATTTAAAGAGGATTATGAAAAATGTTCTCTTAAAAAAGTAGTAGAATATTACAATCAATAAGTTACAAGTCCATATTAATTATAGTAGATTACATATATGTATGACGAAGATATGGTAACCGTATTTCATTTTTATATTTGTGTATTTCAAATATATTTATTTTTTTTACATAAACGACAACGATTTATGACTATTTTTGATAAGAAAAGTTATTTAGATACCAATCTAATGTATAATGGGCATATACATAATGTGGAGAAGTTTGCCGAACAATATAAGAATGCGAAAGCAAAGATCGTATTAAAACGAAGTAACGAAGAAGCAATGACGATACGAACCACCGCAACGTACAAGCATGGTTGTATTAATATTCATAATCCGTTTGATGATATTATAGAATTAAATACAAAAACGAAAACGGTTCGTGTAGGTGCCATGATAACCATGGGAAAACTGATGAATTATTTATATCCATTAGGATATGCGTTGCCTGTAGTTCCGGAATTTAAAAGTTTAACCGTAGGTGGCCTAATAGTTGGCGCAGGTTTAGAGTCTTCTTCGGTGCATTATGGGTTGTTTTACCAACAATGTATAGAATATACAGTTGTACTAGGTAACGGCGAAATTAGAAAGGTAACCGAGGATTTAGATTCAGAGTTGTTTCATGCATTACCCTTTTCGTATGGTACGTTAGGTACCCTGGTAGATGTAGTTATGAGTATTGTACAAGTAAAACCAAATGTAAAATTAGAGTGTATTTGTTTAGAGGATTATTCAAAACTTCAAGAGGAAACAGAGAAACTACTAAAAGACACAAGGGGGTATGATTTTATAGAAGGAATTATTTATAGTAATACGAAAACAGTTATAATTAAAGGAAGATTTACGGATGTTTTAGTGTATCCAATTATACATCCAGTTACGTGGTATGATCGTTATTATTACCAAGAGATATACAAAAATGTAGATGAGGGTAAAAATATATGTACCATGAATTTATTAGATTATTATTTTCGACATGATCGGGGTTCATTTTGGTTATTAAAGCATATCATAGGAGATAATAAACTATGTAGAGTTATAAATCCGTTTGTAAACCATGCATCGGATAAAAATATAGTAACGCAACCGATTATGAAAGGAATTTTGAACGTTAAGAATATAGAAATCCAGGATATAGTAGTACCCTTATCAAAGATGCAGTCAGTATTAGATTTTGTGAATGATAAGTATAGTATATATCCAATTTGGTTATGTGTTTGTCGTAATAAATTTGATAATAAAAAAGAACAAAAGGAATCGTATTTGGGAATAATGAATATGCCGAGTGTAGAAGATTTTTACATAGATATAGGAATATATGGTTGTTCTAGTAAGGTACGCGAGAAAAATAAATCATTAACTGAGTTGGAAAAGTTTACATATAGTAATGAAGGATTTATGTGTCAATACGCCGTCACTACATTAACCCGTACCCAATTTGATAGTACAATAATAAAGAAAGAGTTCTATACGTATTTACGAAAAAAATATTATGCGGAGGATCATTTTCCTGACATTTATGATAAGTTAGGTACTAAGAACTAGAAAAAGTAATTCTATAAACTCCAACGAGTTGTCGCTGTTTGAGGCATGGGCTATACATAAGTTTATTTAACCGCGTTGTAAATCCATATACGTAAAGTTGTTTTTTACATACTTTGAATATTTCGTGATATGTATTGTCGTAACTGTATATCAAAGATATAATAGAATCAGGTAATATACTATAGAACATATGATACTATACTATATTAATTAAAATACTAAAGAATTTAAGTTGGTAATATTAGGAGGTTGATTAAATTCATTGATTAGTTCCATCACTTGCATTACAAAATTAACATTGCAACTATTGAAATCTACAAGATCACCATCATGCCAACGAAATTTCACTTTGAATTTTTTAATTCTGGGTATAGGAGGCATGCTATCAAAAGTCCCACTAATCATACTGTCGCCTGGTTGATAGTTTGCATTGCCCCCCACTGGTATAACAGCAATTGCCGAATTGTGTTTTCCATTATATGTTTTGTTAGGTTGTTGATTTTCACAGCAGATGGGCACTTTTTTGCCTTTATAATACGCATATTTTATTTGATTTGCTGCATTTGTATTATAGCAGTATGGTTCTAATTCATCTAGACAGTTATACTTATCTAATTCCATATAAATGTTATCAAAATCACATATATTTATGGTTTGTGTACCTTTAATTACATAAGTAGGTGTAATATCACCTGGTAGTATATTCGTTATATCTCCTTCATTAATCCACGCATAATCGCTATTTACTATTGTCTCGCTTGTATATAGTTCTTTATCAAATCCAATAAAGTCACCTAAACCCCATTCACTTTTTTTATCGTATGCCGTTGGACCATGTTTAATTACATATGCGTCGGAATATACTTCATTGTATCTTGATTCACCTGTAGGATCTACGCAGTTCGTTGGATTACATGATGCATCAGAATAATTGTTAGTGCTTAAATACTTTGTAGGTCGATTACTTCTCGCAAAATGACCAGGAGGTATAGGACATACAGGGCAGTTGCTTACGTCGACGGTATCAACATTACAATAAGGATCTACCGTAAAATCAATAGCAATATAGTCATTGGAGAAAAAGTATATTTTCTTATTAATGGTATTGTGTTTTACTAATACGGTAACCGTACTAGGAAGTATAGCGTTTATTCTAACGGTTAGTTCACTAGAAATGGCTTCAGCGGAATAGGTACCTTCTTCAACCGTAATGGTATAGGTGACTCCGTCGTATTGAATAAGAAGTTTTGTATTTTGACGACGGTGTGTAAATGTATAAAAAGTATTGGGTATTTGTATATCTATGATACGAATTCCGCATACATTTTTGTATTCGATGGGTAAATCAAATTCAAATAGGGCGCTATCGGGCCATTTAAGCGTATCTCTATCTTCAGATTGGATGCAAACAAGATGTTCGCGAACTTGATACTGTTTTTGGTTTTTAATTAAAGGTTGTTGTGTATTTCTACTAAAATAACTCATTATTATAAAAATAGATTATATTTTATATATATATGGCGCAAAATGAATCCAATGATACTATTTATTTTATGCAAGTATTAGCAGGAATAGGGATTCTAGGACTTGTAGTGAATATGGTATTTAAGAATGCTTATTTTTTATCCATGTGTATTATTTTTGCTTGTATGTTAGGACTATTGTTAGTGCAATTTGAAATGACTGCAAGTGGTATGGCAGTTAGCGGGGGTGGTATAATAGGTTTTATAAAAAAATTGTTTCACTTTCGGACTTTAATTATGTTAATAGTATTGACAGGATGGGTTTTTGATATATATATTAATTTTTACGAAGAAATTAATAAAAATAAAATGCCAGCCACGTTTTATAGTGTTAGTACTGCATATATGTGGATAGTTGTATCACAAATGTTAATGATAGTTGGTAATTTTATTAAGAAAAAAAAAGATGTGAGGGAAATGGCTAAAGGTAGTACAAATCCAGTATATACCAAAATGTCAAAATTATACAGTGCTCAACATTCGTCACTTAATGCTATTTTAACAGTAGTAAATTTTATGTTAGTCTTAGTATTATATGTTAATAGTCAGTTATTTGTTACCGATGGTTAGTTACCGATGGTTAGTTATTTTATAGGTTAAACCGTATTCCTTATTGGATTCCCAAATACCTATTATTTTTATAATAAAATGACTACTAATAGTTGTTTCATTATTTAGTTTGATAACTCCTCTTGTTATTTGATTGGTTAGTTTATAATTAGCAATTTTATTAGATATATTTTTTTTATACAAATTTAATATAGATTCTTCAGCACGTTGAATGGTTTCAATCGTATGTTTTGATTTTTCTTTATGAATAACAAATTTGTATTTGTTACTTGTATTAAATTCAAATAGATTGATAGATAAAGGTATTCCTGATATATGACAATCCTCGGTAGAATACATTAATTTACAGAAAGTGCTGTCAGGAATAATTTTATTATTTGTATGGTCTTTAAATAACACGTTAGACGTAGTAAATTGATCTATAGGTACCGCAATAGTATAATACATAAACTAAATTAAATCAAAGCAATATGTTTAAGTATTAGTTTAAATAAGCATTAATAGTGTATAGTATATGAAATTTCACGACGGAGAATTACGTGATTATGTAGAAACGTATAAAAAAAGTAATTTAAGAACTAAACCTATAATACCATTTTCAAGTCTTCAAGATATAATAGTTTATGGCCCATCAGGGTCAGGTAAATATTCAAGTGTATTATACTATTTGTCTCAATTTAGTAGTTCAAAATTAAACTATGACAAAAAAATAACTATAAATATAAGTAAAGATTCTGTTTATTATATTCGAATTAGTGATATTCATTACGAAATAGATATGGAACAATTAGGATGCAATGCAAAGCAAACATGGCATGAAATATATACACATATTACACATATTATACAACAATATAACTATTTACAGGTGATTGTGTGTAAAAACTTTCATAAAATTAATCCTGATTTATTAAACGTATTTTATAGTTATATTCAAGATGCAAGATATTATAATGTTAAAATTATTTTAATAACCGATCATCTCTCCTTTATACCTAATAATATTTATAAGTATTTTAACATAATATCAAGTCCCAAACTATCAACTTCTCAATGTTTAAAAAAAATAGGAAATAGTATAAATACAAAAGAATCATTAGAAAATTTAAAATCATATAATACGGGATTTCCAGTAATACCTTATAGTAGTAAATTATGTAAAAATTTGTATGACTATCTACAAGAATATCCTAACATCAGTTATAAAATAGTAAGAGATTATTTGTATGATATATTAATATATGATGTAGATGTTTCACTATTAATATGGCATTTGTTGTCAAAATACATTAAATCAGATATAGTGTTAGATATTATCTTTATAGAATATGTAAATGAGTTTTTTCAATTATATAATAATAATTATAGACCTATTTATCATTTAGAGAAGATTATTTATTATATATTACATCACGTACATGGAAATAACAAAAGCATGTAACTATTTGGGTATACGTAAGCAAGACATTTATACACTTAGCGAAAAACAATTAAAACACAAATATCATATTTTAGCATTAAGATATCATCCTGATAAAAATAAATCTCCAAACGCAAATCAACACTTTCAAGAAATACATGAAGCATATCACGCAATATGTAAAGAAAAGCAAATAAAACCGCAGAAAATGGATTATCGTACAATGTTATCACAATATCTTAGTTTTTATATCAAAGATTCGGACTTGATAGTAGATTTGTTGTACAAAAAGTTTAATTCAAATATAGATACTATATTAGAAAAATGTTCCAGACGACGCCTAGTAGTTATATATACCTTATTGTATCATCAAAAAGAGTTGTTACATATTCCTGATAAAGTAATAGAAAAAGTAAAAGAAATGATACGTAGTAAAACAATTGAAATAGAGTTAGAATGTTCATTTAAAGATATGTGGGAACAAAAAATATATGTATTAACCATAAAAGAACATACTTTGTATATACCATTATGGCATATGTATTTAGAATACAATATACAAGGTTATCTATTAGAGATAAACTGCAAATGTAGTGATAAAGATATAATCATAGATAGAAACAATAATGTGCATATATCATTATCTCGTGAACACTATAACGACAACTATTATAACATACCAGTCCTAGGATTAAAAAAAGTGGTTGCAAGCAATAAAAAAAACAATAAAATAATATTAAAAGGAGAAGGATTACCAATGATAAATAACGACGATATTTACGATAATACGTATTTAGGTGATGTTATACTATCACTTTATTAAAATAGTATAAATTTTAAAATAATAATCACTTGATAATATATTATGAAACCAGATGACATAATATATTCAATAATGATTATTATTATATATTTATTAATGTTTGCATTTGGTATTGCAGTTATGAATACAAATGAAATACGTGATAATTGGGATATATATAAATGTAATCCAGCATACATGCCTTTTTCCCAAAGTATTAAAGGTGTTGATCCCGAAGAAAATATGGTAGGTTGTATGAAAAATATGTCAAGTGAAATAATGAATTATGCTTTAGAACCCGTTGAACTTAGTATGAGTGTAATTAAAGTACTTATAACAACTATTATAAGCACAGTATCAGATTTACAAGGATTTGCTACGGATTTAACAAGTACAAATTCAAGTTCTTTTGGATCAATGTTCGATTCTGTGGGTAGTGTGACTACCATGTTTTCCGGGATAATAGATAATTTATTAGATGCCATTTATAGAACATCTGCTATTGCATCGGTATTGCAATACATGGCTCAAGGTGTTACGTTGACATCAGAATCTTTAGATAATGCACTGTGTTTTCATCCGGAAACACTTATTACGATGGAAGATAACAAACAAAAATACATAAAGGATATAGAATTAGGCGATATAATAGTCAATGGAAGTAGAGTAGAAGGTATTATGAAGTTACATAATGTAGATCGTAATGGTAAAATTAAAAATAAATTCTACAGAATAGAAAGTAATAAACAACCGATTTACGTAACAGGAGAGCATTTAGTATTAGATAAAAACAAGAGAGAGTATTTAAAGGTAGAAAATTATGATAAATCTACGTTAACTAATAAAAGTTCAGAGGTGTTAGTTTGTTTAATTACAAGTGATCATAGAATTGTAATAGATGATCAAATATTCTGGGATTGGGAAGATGAATGGTTTTATAAGTGATTTTAATTTCCCTCTATTTATTATATGTCAGTACCTGAGCAAATAAATAAAATATATGAAAAACGAGGTTATTTTCAAAATTACGGAGGGGATATCATTTTAGCTTTATGCATATCTATTGTATTAATAGGTATTAATGTATATTTTTATATATTAAATCATCTCGCAGGATTAAAACAACAATGGAATGATGATACTGATCCTATTAACTGTAAACCATTATATATTCCTTTTGCTAGTGTAATTAATCCTCCGCCAGATGGTAATGACTTGGGATATATAGAACAAAATGCAAAAAAATGCGCTAAAAAGTCATTGAGTTTTTTAGGTAGTTTGTTAGTAGATCCAATAAAAACGATATTAGATGAAATGGTTGTTGTATTAGTGGGTGTGGCGGATATGTTAAAAGATGTATTAGAATCTATAGAAACAATAGTCGAATCTATATCAACATTACTAAGTGGTCTAACTGATCTCTTATCAGTGAATATTGATACTAATACTTCAATGTTTAGTAATATGACGAATGCTATTAACCGATTTATGACTATTAATACAGTTCTATCCTATGTAGGACAAGGTTTTACTGATTTTGGTATGAGTTTAATCATGAGTGTAGATCCAGCTTTATGTTTTGATAAACATACCTTGTTATCAATGGCGGATGGTTCAACAAAAAGTATATGTCGGTTGTCTATAGGTGATCGCTTACAAGAAGATGGTTGTGTTACAAGTATTATGAAATTAACTAGTAAAAATGTAGATATGTATAACTATAAAGATATTATAGTATCAGGAAAACATTTTGTATATGAAGAGGGAAAATGTATAAAAGTAGAAAATAGTAAATATGCTATTTTTATACCGAAATATGAAAATAAGGATATTTGGTGTTTAACAACTGCATCTAAACAAATTCATATTGCCGATACCGTATTTTGCGATTATGATGATGTAACGATAGAGGATTGTAATTATTTAAAACAATGGATATATAACAGATATCAAAAAGATACTATTTCGAACTATGATATTCATAGACATATGAACGGTGGATTAATAGATACACCTATAAAAATGCAAAATGGTACTTATAAGACTATTTCTACTATAGATGTAGATGATATTTTATATCCTAATATCAAAGTTACAGGTAAAGTTGAAATATTACCAAATGATATGAAAATAAAAACCGTAAATATAAATGGTAATACTATTACCGGTGGTACAAATATACAAATAATAGATAAGCGTTCTCAGAATAGTTTTAATATAATGGATTGTGTGGAACCATACAAGTATACTAATAAACCATTATATCATCTACTGACCAATAAAGGTGGTTTTTATGTAAATAATGTGTATATTGGTGATTATTCCATAAATATGGCGTTATTTTTCAAAGAAGATAGACAAAGTATATTATCAGTGATTTAGAATAATTTTATCTATAATCATTATATAATATGAATGAAATTAGTATATTTGGTTCAAAATGTCGTATTGAAATCGTTATAATATGCTTACTTGTCGGATTTATCGCAGGAGGATATATGTTATGTGGATGCATTAGACCCCCCATGAATAATCGCTATGAAGGTATGACGAGCAACCCTGTGAGTGCTCCACTTAACTATAATTCCAATGGTGGTAATCAATACAGTTGGTTAAATCAAGAAAATGAAACGGATAAAAATACTTTAGGTGGAAATGATAATACGTATACTCCAAATGATAGTGGAGATAGTAGTTTAGCTATGTTTGCGGATACTAAAACAAGTCCTACTTGCACAAGTCAAATAAGTGGTTACGGTGGTGTTTACTGTGTAACACCAGAACAAAAAAGTGTTATTAATATGCGTGGTGGAAATAGAACTAAAAGTTCAAATGTTTAAATATACATTTACTTTGTTTTTTTGGTTGTATTCTTTGTACTAGGTTTTATTTTCCTAGTACAACGAGATTTAACGGGTGACACTTGTTTTTTAAGCAAATTATTATAAAGTGAATCATTGTATATAGTATCTTGATGTGTTAAAGGCATTGATTGAATTTCGTCTGCTGTTAAATGTAATCCGGATGGTTTAGTTAAATGATTCATTAAATTATAATAATATTTTTATTTTCTAGTTTGTAGCGAACCTTTTCAGCATCACCTTTATTAGATATTATATTTTCAATAGTATTCTCTATCATTGCTATGTGATTAGTACCCGACAATAAAATACCAGAACTTTCACAAGATGGATTACTTCCTGTTCCTTGATTTTCTATATGGTTAATCGTATTATCTTTTATCATTGCATAGGAACCTTGCGATATAAAAATTCCAGCATTACCCTTCATATGATGACCCATGGAATCTCTATTAGGAATAATATAATATCCTTCATCGTCCATAATATCGTGTAGAGGTTGGTTACATGCTTCAATGGATTCGATAATAGATTCAGGAACATTGCTAGATCCCAACTCTTCTTTATTTTTTCCATATTTATTAATAATAAGTTGCATGTCTGTTACAATATTACCTATATAAAAACCATCATCGTCAAGAGCATTATCGAATTGAATAATATCACCTAGCGCACCTACGAGTTGATCTTTACCATAACTACCGTTAGATTTATCTTCATTTTTTCCATAACCAGAAATTTCCATTCCGCTTGAAGATAAGTTATTGATAATTGTATTTTCGATTACAATAAAACAATTGGTATCATTTGTAGATGAAAAATCTTTAAATCCACCAATAACAGGACCAGTTGAATTGAGTACTATACCGTAGCAATTTCCGTCTAATAATCCAGAAGAATTATCAAATAATCCTTCATATGGCATGGAGTTGAAAAAAGAGTCTATTTCATTTTCTAGTTGTTGTAATATGTGTTGTACTGATTTTTTACCTGATTTGGTTTGTAGAAATGCATCTGGATAATTATTCTTAAGAGTTCTTAAAAAAGGTAAGGCAAATATACTTTGCGACAACATAGCGTTAGATGTAATGTTAGTATTATTTCCTTGAATATTACACTTGTTTATATAAAGGTGTTTACCGCCATTTAATGAAATTGCAGCAACCTCAAAATCCTTAAATGTAATATCTTTGATTAAAATATCATTGTTATTGTTACCATGTATACCATGATGACTTGATAATCCTAAAGTACCGTTTTTAATAATTAGGTTAAAAGCACTTTGTATGGTATTACCAAAATCAGCCGGTCCAGTTTTTGGAATAAAAGGGGTATTTGCTAATTCTATTAATGCAAAAAATCTTTGTTTTGTATTATGAAGAGTGGATTGTGATAAACTAAATCCATTTAAATCCAATATAACATTAGACGTTTCTATGGTAATAGCAGCAAAAAATCCTAATCGAAATGGATTAGATGGGTAAATATTTTCTTTTATTTGTTGAATAGTAGGTTTAAAGTCGTTATCAGGATTTGGATGAAAAACAATATCTTCTTTTAAAGCATATGTCCCGGGTTTAGTAATTCTATAAGTACCATTTAAAAAATCACTTTGTTGAATCATAGTAACGTTTGATTGTTTTTTGGAACTCTTCATATTAGCTTCACTGTAGTTATGTAGTATATCTCTTGTGTACCATAAAGTATTCATTTGGTTATAAAGTAAGAAAATATTTTAATCTATAGAACGTTTAATAGAGGTAGATGGAGTAGTTATTCTATTTTGTTTAATATACTCAATAATTTTTTTTACTTCAGTTTCTGGAAGAATATTTTTTAATGTTTCTTGTAAAAAAGTATAGGTCAACGGTGCATATGCTTTTTGCATGGCAAATTTTAAAGAACCATCTGATAATTGTATAGTAGAACTGTTTAATTGATTTGTTTCTACATATCGAATAATATCTTCATTAATAGAATTACGTTTATCACGAAGCTCTTTTACATGCTCATTTAAAAGTCGCAATTCATTATCTAAACTTACCCACTCTTTGATGTTTTTCTTAAATATATCGCTCATTATAATAAAGGATATATTTAAAAACCGAATCCATTGTGTTGAACTAATTTTTGAGCAGCCAATAATACAGTGGGAACCGCCCACCCAGGATTACCGCCGCGTCTTCTTTTACTACGATGTTTCTTACTGTGGTGCTTCTTGTGGTGCTTCTTGTGATGCTTTTTGCTGTGGTGCTTGCGTCTGCTGTGGTGCTTTTTGCTGTGGTGCTTGCGTCTGCTGTGGTGCTTTTTGCTGTGGTGTTTGCGACGACGACCACCAGATTGCTTAGGTGGAGGTCCTTGTTTATTCCCTTGATAACTATTATTGGAATCAGGAGGAGGTCCTTGTTTATTCCCTTGATAACTATTATTGGAATCAGGAGGAGGTCCTTGTTTATCTTGTACCATTTATACAAATAGTATATATTTTAATTTTATCTTCTTCTGCTTC
>MDTB01150916.1_pt1 | contig 13518 bp, 11 predicted proteins | sample 811161 | NCBI WGS metagenome assembly MDTB01 (sample SAMN05326650, study PRJNA326480) | marine metagenome | isolation source: seawater | place: Mediterranean Sea | collected 2009
GTTGTTTTTATTCCAGTCGCTGTAACCGTTAGTCCATTGTTATAGGCAAAAAAGTTTTCAGGCTCCTTCAGTAATGTATTTTTCATCCCTCGATTGGTGCCTGAACGGAAATCGAGGAACGTTCTTACATTGCTTTCCAGCAATCTCTGACCAAATTCCTTGAATATTGCCGAAAGTAGATCCCCAGGCATTACGCCGAGATAGGTGCCAGAACCATCCTCCTTCACATTTGCAGGTAAGGCTTTGATTCCGTCACCCATCTCTAAGGTATTGACCGTAAATTCCTCGAATTCGTTTTCATTTTCTTCAAGGTTCTTTATCCTCTCTAGGTCCCATAACTCGATATCTGTATCTTTATCAAGAATTTTCTCTATCGAAATTCTTTTTACACGGTTACTCAGCATTTCATCTGTGATCAGGAAAACCTTAAACTTTATGGCTTCAGGGAAAATCTTGTTCAGCTCATCAAGGGCAATATAACCTGGATCAGTAATTTCTAGTTCCTCTAGGAATCCTTGATCATTAATCCGTTCGAAAAACCGAGTGACTCGCTTACTGTTGTCAGTTATTTTAGTGTTAGTCATTGTTTCAATCTTATCGGGTTCATTTGTCCAAGTGACAATTACCCCGTAAATCGTTTTTTCTGCTTCATTCCAGCCCCAGCCATCTATTCGTATGCCTTTTGGACTGCGCTTAAAGGGGGTGTATTCAATATTGTCGATGGCTCCTTCTTCTTCCAGCAAACCTGTAATCTTTCGAAAAAATACCTCAACGGGTTGACAATTCTCTGCAGTTGCATCCCGGTCTATTTCATGAAAAAGCTCTGCTTTGTAGTTATTAAGTTCATTCATTCCCGATTACCTGTTCAATAGGGTTTTCCACTTCGAATCTTTTTATTTTCGCAATGTGGATATCGTAGGACGCATTCACTATACCGTCAGGGACGGTTTGTTGCGAAAGAAACGGAAAACTATCAGTGACATCGTACAAGACTTCATTTGCGAGAAAGAGTCCTTCATTTCTCTGGTCATCTGAAGCTTTGCCGTAATATTTTGAAGCTTTGTTGAGGAATGCCATCTCCACTTCTAGGTTCAATTTTGCTGCAGTGAGACATTTTTCGTAAAGGCTGTTTAATGTGAAAATCTCAGAGCCCATAGCCGTGTTGAATACTAAACGTAATAAATAAAGCTTACTCGTGTTTCGATGGAGTTGATCAAGAGACGTTATTCGAATTACAGATGGGTTTCCAGACATCGTTGATTTAACTTCTAAAGCAAAGTCGTTTAGGCTAAAGTCTTGTTTCTTACCTTCAGGCCCTATCCAAGATCTAACTGCTACCAGAGGCTCATGGACGGTCATAAAGACTTCGCTGAGAGTGTATAGCTCCCCTAAAAAACCGATGAATTCTGATGGGCTTAACCCTGTGCCGCTGGGCTTAAGGAATTGCCCCCATGACATGATTTTTTCCTGAACCTTCGCGAATAATTCAGTTCCCGAATAGGCAGAGCAATTGAAGGCAATGTCATATGCTACTTTCGCAAACTTGTCCTCCATATCATCGGAATTCTCAATAAGAGTACAAATCAAATTTGACTTGCCTCCTATATTTTGGTCAACAGTTACTTTTACGCCGGAAAGATTCTTAATTTCTTCAAAGTTGTTTACTAACTCTCCTGTTACAACAAGTAGTGGTTGTCCCAGTTCATTCTTTGAGGCCCAAAACCGCTCGTCATCTCTATATATCTGTCGTGCTCCCCCGGGGTAGTGGCCTGTAATATTGCTCCAAGGCCTTTGATTAAAAAGTTTTTTTGGATCAGTCATCGTAATCACACTCATCAGAAAGGGCTAGCTTTAGTTGTTCTTGGTAGACTTTATTTATCGAGTAGGAAATCCGTGTGCGGTTGTTCAAATCCTTTATTGTTTTGCCATCTTTATCTCGCATATTATCAAGCAAAGGAATGGATAGAGAGTAACCAATAGTCGGCGAATGACCATGGGCAAGTGCCATCGGAGTGTCAGGGTTTTTGCTTCTAGAGTAGGCAGGGTTGCTTGTTGCAATGCCGAAACAGTATATGATTAGCCCCAGAAAATTTCTTTCCTTGTGAATCAAATAATCTAAGTTAAGGGCGTTTGGTTTATTTTTTTCGATTTCTTTTATTGTGAGGTCATCAAGGAAAATCTTTTCATCGGAACGGCCACTGAGTTGACTTTTGGGTGTGGAGATGACCCTTCCGTCCGTACCCATGCTTCGCTTGGAAAGGTTAATTGGGTTGTTGCCAAGATAATACTCAGATCTTTCGAGGAATCTTCGATCTTCCTCCTTTGACAAATTGTCTTCCCATTTTTGGGTCACCTTTTTGGGGCTATAGAGGCAAATTCTGGGTAATGATATGCTCCCTTCTCTCTGTAGTTTTTCTAAAAATTTGATCAGAGGCTCATCTTCGATATGACCCTCTTTGTGATTTATATTTGAAATAAACGATATCAATTCCCCATAAGGAACGTTCTTGTATATTACTCCGCTATCCTTTTTTTCTTTATCACAACTTTCTTCTAAATTAGAGATCAGCTTCTTCGTTGTTTTGATATTTTCGTCATTTAGTCGCTGATCAACAGAAAAGCGAAATCTTCTTACAGTCTGTCCCCAAAGATCGAGTGAGCGAAGTTCAGATTTTGCTGACCCCATTTTATTTTTCGCTGTAATTATCATTGCGCCTGGATGTTCTCGTACTTTCAAACCAAAATCCTTTGGTCGGGCATCTGTTAGGCTCATCCTTTCCAGTTCGCCATATAGTTCATCAATTACCTCTGCCATGAATGAGTACCATTCTAGCGAGTCTTCTGTCAGCCATAACCGGCATAGATCCTTAAAACGTGGTCTATAACCAAACCATCTGCACATTTGCATCAAGGTGTCATAGGCTTTGGAATTTCTAGTAAAATACGAGACGGAGAGTCCTTCAAGAGTGAGTCCTCTTGATAGTCTGTGGCCACCAATTACAATCACGCAGAGGCCATGTTCTTCATATATTTTGTAATTTAAGTCTTGCCCACCTTCGTTTTTTTTACTATGAACCGCTTTGACTTCTATTTTGCTAAGCGCTGATTCGAGAGTTGGAAATACATCTTCATAATTTTCATCCACATCAAAGACCTTGAAAAAGGTACTCTCGAAATTTTGCATGTGATCGTTTTGTCTTGCGACTGCAACTCCCCTCCCGATATTTGCTTTTAGGGCATGTTTAAGCAGTTTTAGATATTCGTCTATAAGGCCAGACACCGCAGACATTTGAACTACGAGGTGCGAGATATTTACAAGCATACTGTTATGGACTCGCTTTTCGCCTCGGAGAGCTCTTAATGCGATTACAATAACGAATGATCTGATAGCCTCTTCCAAAGAGTCGGGAAGCTCTTCAACAAGGTTTTCTTTTTTCAAATTTTGCAGGGCTATCATGTCGCTATTTGTTTGGACTGCTAGAGATTCCTCGGGATCTTCAAAAAAATGGTTCTGCCCTACATAATCATCAGGGACTGGAATTTTTGCCATGAAATCTTTTGGGAATAGATCATCACTCAGTGAATCTTCAACGGAGTCCGGATCAATAAAAATATTGGCAAAGGGCGTTGCAGTATAACCAATATAGGTGTTTCGATGAAAAAGAGAGAGAATCTGTCGTATCAGTTGGTTGGTTAATGTCGTCTCATTTTTAGAGGCTTTTGTATTAACTGTAGCATAGTCTGCTTCGTCATCGATTAACAGCAACGGAAAGTTGAGTTTCTTGTTATTGTCCAGATCTAGGTCGTGATTTTCTAATAGCCAATCGTAGAGATTTTTTAGAACTGTGGTTTGCTTCTTTACAACTGCGATAGTGGGAGAATTGATACTATTTAAACTCAAATTATTACTTCTAACCCACGCAACATTAAAATCAGGGCCTGTTGCGGTAAGCGCGGCCACTTCGAGTTCTGGAGAGACTTTGCCTACACCTATCCTCCTTAGCCCAACCCTTTGGGATCTCATAACATGCTTCGACTCCCTTCCGATTACCGACTCGTCAACTCTCTCCTGGGTTTGTATGCGAAGGTCATTAATGTGCCCTCCTAATAGAATAATGCAGCGGTACCCACAATCGATCGCTTTATTGATTAGGCCAAGATAATTTTGGGTCTTACCTGACTGAACGTTGCCCATAATCAACCCCTTTCTTGACCATGGGCCTTTGAGCGTTGGGTCGCCTGTAAAATCGAGTGCGCTATCAATTATCTTCTCATTTTGATCTATTACGTTTTCAGGTCTAGCAGCCTGTATTAGTGTCGTGCGATAGGCGTCCCAATGGTTCCACTCAATATCGTTCCGTTTTGCATTTATCCATCTAGCCGCATCAGAATCTCCTAACCAAGTTCCACTATCAATGAGTTCATGGTCATACTGTTGACCAATTTCGAACTGCAAAGTTCTGATATCTTCTTCCGAGATTTCCAGCTGCTTCCCTTGCTCTTCTACTCGGTGTTTAAAAACTTCAATCTCTTTCCTGACAAAGTCTTTGACCCACTGCCGGGTGATCTTTCTGTCGAAGATATGCTTTTCTTCTTGAACTGAAAATATGAGTTTATCCCTCAGCATCTTGAAATAGGCTTTTTCCATTATTTGGTACCTATTTCATCTAGCAACGAGTCAAACCAATTGTCTTTGCCGAGTTCGAGATTTTCGGTAGGATCACTTGAGTAGTTTGCCCATATACTATAAATCGGTAACTTTTTGGTTAATTGATCCAAATAAGCTGCAAAGTTTCGTCGATCCTCCGGCTTGGCCTCCCGAAGTAGTTTGTAGAGTTGGGGATTTTCCTTATTAACCAAGTATGCGTATTTCTTGGTTCGCGGATCTTCTTCATAACTCCAGTATTCATTTTCTCGCTGTCGTTCAATTCTTGGCTTGTGGGTTCTCTTTGATTTTTTTCTTGGTTCGCTCAGAAATTTTTTAATTTTCCCTTTGACCTTTAGAGGGATGTCTAATGTTTGCTTTTTTACATCAGTTTTCCATTCAGCATCGAAACTGGAAGGGATGTCGACCTGCACCCTTGCGAGTCCCTGAAGTTGGCTTGGCCTCGATAACCCAAGCCAACCACCCTCTATAATTAAACGCTTCTCACGATAGACGTAAATTCCTTGTTTCTGAATGATAGCTCTTACACCACCCAGCGCCTCGATATTTGCGTCTTCTCTTAATTCTGGTTCTGTTAACTGATGTATGAAGGGGAGAATGTGCCCTTGGATTTCGACTTTACCCAACTTTTCGCGCAAATATTCATACTGACCCTCTTGGTAACCTTTATAATTAGTAAAGAACGGGTCAATTGGTTTAACCGGTATGTTATTGAAAATGAAATTTATTTTCCCAGAACCACTCATAAATCTATGGAAATGCAGGGCGACATGCTTACGGACCTCTTCAAGTGCATGATCGAGCTGGTCTTGATAATCGTCAGAATGGTCGCCAGAGGAAATAAAAGTGAGGCTTTCCCATATAATTTCAGTGCCACTTTTGCTTTCTTTGCTTATCTTTTGAGTTGGTAATGCATCAACTTCTGCATCTTCTAAAATCTGTAATTTCCAAGAATTTGTTTTCTCGATCACACCAACATCCCATACCGCGGCTACTAAAGGTTGGCCCTGCCTTTTAGTTACGACTGTTAGCTTTCTTGCTTGCGAAAAACTAGCGGTTTTCATGCCAGAACCGAAGCGGCCTAAATCACCTTTAATCCTTTCAGCGTCGGGGTTCTTGCAAGCGATACGCATATTCTCTATGAGCTCATCTTTGCTCATCCCAATCCCATCATCATAAATATTCATATGCGGGTCGCCATTACGATATGAGCTCCAGACTTCTATAGTGGTGCTTTTGGCTGAAATAGAATTATCAAGTATATCTGCGACAGCGGAAGGTAGGTTATATCCCATGCGCATGTAGGTCTTGATGTCGTTCTTTGGCTCGGGAGCTAAATCAACAAAATTACCCATCCGTCTTGGCCTCCCATATTGAGAGTAGCCTCTGGAGGGCGATATTCTCACGGATATCAAGGCCGTCAGAGTTAGCGCTTTTTTCACAGAGACCTACGATAAAGGACTTTAATCCCGAGTCCTTGACTAACGCACAGCGTTCTTCAAGCGTAGGCGCTGAATCAAAAAACTCCTCTATTAATTTGTCAAAGTCATTGCGTGTAAAACTATCAAACCTAGTACAAAGTATTTCATACATTTGATCTTCCTCTGACATAGAAATTAGGCCATCCTGGAAGCAAATGATGGCGGCAATATCCAGACATAACTGAAGTTCTGAGGAGATCATTTTTTAAAACCCATGAATATAAAACCTTGGTATAACTCATTTAGAATGATTCATCTAGCTAAAATTCCAGAAAACAAGAGTTATGACCGCAAGACATAGAAGTGCCCTACTGACTCTATTCGCCTGGATCGAATTTTCGGATTGAGGTAAAGAAATTGGACGATTATCGTGGTTTTTGATTGAGGGCATAATTAATCGTCTAGACTCTCTGATATATATCATGAACTTCTCCTTTTCCTCTTGTGGCCGTATGCGGCAGTGACTATTGTGTTGTCTTGGTTGCAGGCTATTAGATATGTTGACGACCAATGCTTTTTGGGATTAATACCTTGGCGTTTAAGGTCCGTTTCAAAGAATTTCCTCTCATTTCGAGAGGAGAAACAGACACTCTGAGCGCCTTTCCCAAGCGGTATTCTGGAACCGTAGGACCATAATAATTCCAATACTCTTTTAGGGATCGCTCTTTGCTTGATTCTCTTCTCAGCGTGATGAGTAAGTACCATTTTTTTTGCTCCTACTTTACGTGATGCCATTCGCGTGACATCGTTCGTGTTATCAAGCCGTAATAAATAGATCCAGCAAGGCGTTTTCCAGCCTTCGCTGTCTTACGCTTCGGCTTAATTGATTTCTTGCTTTTTTTAGGATGAGCCCCAACTCGTTCTCTTGCAGCTTCTTTCAAGTTGGATGTTTGTTCTTTATACACCTGGTTTCTTTGAAAGCCGCAGGTTGGGCATTTATTCAATTGATGTTTCTGAGCGCCGCATCTAGGACATTGTTCCCTAGCCATAAGTTTTACCTCTCTGGTGAATTCCTCGAGTCTCTGTTAGCTTTTTCCTTTAATTATTTAATGGACTCTCCTATTCAACGATGTGGAAGCTGGTTTTATTCCCAAAGAGGTTTAATTTTATTTTTAGAAAATGGTAAAGAAGGGCTTGACTTGCTGATCTTACAGCCCGAAGATCGGTTAATGGTGGGCAGATTATGGTGCTCTTTATTATGAGAAAAATACTGTTTAGTACTCTGATTTTAGGGCTTTTGATCGGGCTTTATATCGTTCGCTCTGGTGGAGGATATGATCAATCCGTAAGTAGCATGGACGATTCTTCAATTGAGGCTTCTGTCCAGGTGAATTCACCTCCAGAAACTGATCCGAGTGACTCTCAAGATTCGCGATTCGAGCGGCTTCCAGTAACCGCTCTATATCGGCATATGCCTAGCGTTCATGCGAATATGTTCAACACATGCGGCATTTCAGAGACATTTCCGTCGCAACTACAGATCGCGGTGGATGACCTCGCAACAAAAAAATATAATGATGACTTCTCATCGGTCATTGCAGCCCTGAGATCTGATGAGCTGGGGAATAATCCAGACGCTCAGGCAGTACTTGGCTTTCTGTATGAACAACACCTAGTGCCTGAGGTGGCGCTTACCTTTGAATCTGATGAAATTGCATTCTCCTTATATGAAAGCTCGGCCAACAGCGGTTCTGACATTGGAGAATATTATCTCGCCTTAGCTTATTACTACGGTTACCCGCACAGCCGGTGGGTTGAATCATTAGAATCAGAGGACAGGAGACAACTTCAGGAGTTGATCAGTGATGCCAACTGGAATCAATCCACAGGTTTTCTTTTGAAGAATTTGTACGCGGTTTCCCTCTTGCAGGATTCTATAGATGGTGTGCCTAATCGCGACAACTCACTTGAAAACGTTGAATCGGTATTTAAGGAAAGTGCGGAGACCTGCGGTTATGCTGTGACTTCAATTAATTATGCACAGTTCTTAATCGAAAAATACGGATTACAGAGCGAAAAGGGGCGCGAAGGTCTTTCAATTATTGAAGGCTTCGAACACCCCGCTGCATATGAGACCCTCGGTCAACTCTATTATGACGGACGGCAATCAAATTCGTATTACACCAATTCTTTTGTCGATAAAGATAAAGCTTTAGAAAATTACCTAAAAGCTGCTGCTTTTGGTGATCCTGATGCAGCCTACGAAGCATTTGAGATGCTTTTTTTTGATGAAGATGTGCGGAAAGATAGTTTGCTGGCGATAGATATGCTGGAATTAAGTGCGCGTCTTGGGGACTACGGTGCTGTATCCTACACTGCTTTTTTCCTTTTAGCGGATGATGCGGAGGTTTATGAAAAAAACGTTTCCCGAGCTGTTCACTATCAAAGACAATTATTTCAATTCTGGGAAAGTGGAGAAGTTCCGACCAATTTTTTAATCCGAGATACTAGAGATTTTCTTAATTTAATATTGTTGGAGGAAGAACTGGATACCGAAACTTTTGATCAGGTTATTGAGATGGCTAGAGACTTAATCGCAGCGCAGAAAAGAGAATACACTGATCAAGATGGGAATCTGGCGATATTTGAATCACAGCTTATACAACTTGCTGAAAAATTTGAACCTGAGCGCCCTAATAAAACTGTTGGATCTGAATTGGCAAATCTTGATTTCGGCACCTATCATGCATTGGTAATCGGTAATAATGAGTATGAGTTTCTTCCCGAACTTGAGTCCGCTGTCTCTGATGCCAGCAAAATTGCTGAAATCTTAGAAACCCAATATGGTTTTGAGGTTAACTTATTGGTAAATGCGACTAGAACCGAGATAGTCTCTACCTTAAATTCATACAGAAGCACTCTTGGTCCTGCAGATAATTTCTTGCTTTATTATGCAGGTCATGGACAAATTGATAGCGAAACTGACGAGGGTTTTTGGCAACCTGTCGATGCCATGGTCGATGACGATACTGACTGGATTGGAAATGATCGAATTACGCGAACCTTGCGGGGATTTGATTCAGATAATGTCCTGGTAATTGCCGATTCTTGCTATTCCGGAATCGTGCTTCGGGGCCCGGAGCAATTAGATAATCAGCCAGATCTTATAAATGCAGACTATGTAACACGGCTGATGAGGAGTAAAACAAGGGTGGCCCTTACCTCCGGAGGAAACGAACCCGTCATTGATTCACTGCCCGGAACTGAAAATTCAATATTCGCGATAGCGCTTTTAAATACTCTTGAGCAAAATAGGTCTATCATAACGGCTAGCGATATCCATAGGCGGGTTTCTCAGGACGTAGTTGCAACCTTGGCGTCTTTGGGTATTAGGCAAACACCGGAATTTGCGGGATTACTTCGTTCTGGGCATGAGGGCGGAGACTTCGTTTTTAGAAATATTGGTATAAATCAGGCAAATTAAATTTTCTCAAGAAAAATCGAGTAAGGTTTTTCGGGTCTATACATAAGTTGATTTGGTTTTAATAAATGATCGATTTAAAGTTTTATATCTCATTTAAAAACTGGATTCCAAACAGAATCCAGTTTTTAAACTTTTCAAGTCAATATACTTAAAACCTGCTAGCTGAGCCTATGTTACTGCCATATCGGTCTCGAAAGGTAGTCGTGTTACCGTAAGAGGAGGCTGAGCCTATGTTGCTCCCATATCGGTCTCGAAAGGTAGTCGTGTTGCCGTAAGAGGAGGCTGATCCAACGTTGCTCCCATATCGGTCTCGAAAGGTAGTCGTGTTGCCGTAAGAGGAAGCCGAACCGACGTTGCTACCATATTGATCTCGAAACATTGTGTTTCCGCCATACGACGAAGCTGAACCGACGTTGCTACCATATTGATCTCGAAACATTGTGTTTCCGCCATACGAGGACGTTGATCCAATATTGCTACCGTATTGGTCTCTAAAAACAGTATTACCGCTCCATTGAGCGGATGCGTAGGAGGAAATAACAAGAAGGAGAGTGCTAGATATTACTGCTGTAAGTTTGTGCATAATAATTGTCCAAAATAGTTTAGTTGTAGTGGTAAACATTGTTTTACTCATTGCTAAATCGCGGTTTATTTAAAAATAATTTCGTGATTTACTAACTAAACGTTTTGACCAATGAATTTATTCCATTACAGGGAATTAATTTATAAAAGTAATATATTTCAGATAGATAGATACGGTATTCTTAGCTTTCAGTAATCAGGTTTAATGTGGATACGACTAAAAATCGCGATCCAGGAAGTATTCCCACTAGTTAATTTATTTTATTGGGAATAAATTCCCAGTGTCATTCGTTATTAAGGAAACGCAGTGGATATAGGACAAGTTTTTAAGGACTCGTATCCTAAATTTAAAAGATATGCATATTCTTTGATTAAAGACGATGCTTCTGCGGATGACTTAATCATGGAAGTTTTTAAAAAGTTGCTTGAGCGACAAGATTCCATACCAGTGGACGTTAACATTGAAGCATATGTTATGAGATCTATAAGAAACCAGTTCTATGACTTCTTAAGAAAGGAAAGGGTGGTAAGCCCGATGGATGTTGTAACTGAGGAACAGCTCGCTGATAACAGCTCATCATCCCAGGCTTCGGGAGAAAGCACGCTTGATATGCTACTCAAAAATCTGGACACGTTAGGTGATAACTGCAAAAACGTGCTTTCTCTTTTTGGGCTGGGTTACAGTTACAATCAGATCTCTGAAATCGAAGAAATCTCAGCGGGTACCGTTATGAGCCGTATGGCAAGGTGCCGTGAAAAGCTACTAGTTGTTTATCAGGAATAATTTGGATGAGCGCAGATACTGAGATAAGCAATGAAGAGTTGGTAGCATATGCTGATGGCCAGCTCGATGACTCTGGAATAGCGAGGGTTGAAGAAGCCCTGCAGGTACATCCGAGTCTTCAGATTCGGATTGATAACTATAAAAAGTCTGGCTCGATACTAAAATCTGCCTTATCTGTGGATGGGTTAAAAACACCGGACCACATTTTGGCCAGATTTGATGCGATAGAAGAATCATCTAAAAAACCGATGGAAGCCGAAAAGCGACCTTCCTTTCTAGAAAGCTTTTATTCCTTCTTCCAATTACGGTATGCCGTTCCAACTTGTGCGGCGTTCGCTTTTGGCATACTAATTAGCCCTTCCTTGTTCCCTCCTTCTCCAATAACCTTTAAGGGAGAGGGAGTATCATCAGATCAAATCGTTGTAAGAGGGCTGACTAACGAAACTCTAAACTCTCAACCCGATCTAATCTCTGGATCTCTCATTGACCTTGAAGGATATTTAAATGTTCGGGTCATACAAAACGAAAATGGCATCGTTAATGGCGGCTTGATTCGGGAAGGGGTTCCCTTTTCAGTAATTTTATTAGCACCAATAGGCGGCAGGGCGACCATCCGAGAGCTGGTTAATGGCGTGGAAACGGACATTCTTGATACGCAAGATATTGCGGCAGGAAGATATCTGACGTTTGCATCGATGCGGGTTGATGATCAGGATTCGATATCATTGCGCGTGACGCTCTTAGACACCGATATTGAAGTTTCACTTACGCTGAATTTTACTGTGGAAAATTGAGATATGTCGCTCGCTTCATTTATGATTCTTACTGAAATACTTACAAATTAAAAGTTAATTTCTAGGTAAAACCTCATAAACTTTCAGCGCCTCGTAAAATTCCAACACAAGAGGCTTTTCTTCAATCTCTTCAATCATCGGAGGCTCAATAGGGGCTGTTTGGTTTGCCCGATATTCAGCCATCTTAAAACCCACAATAGCCGCGAAAATGCCGACTAGGAGCCCCATCATTACGCTAGGTGTATCGGGCGTCCACTCTGGGCTATGAGCTCTAGAAGCCTCTAAATCACTGGTGTTTCTATAACTGGCAAAATCTTGCATAGGCTCTTCTTATTGTTTGTTTAAATCTGAAATATCCTTATACAACAGTTTTGGGGAGACGAGAAGAGTCAACAGCATTTGAGGGCGCACTTGACACGTGGGGTACAGTACTAGTTTTGAGGAGCACACATGACAGTCAATCCAAGTGCAGCCAAAACCCGACCGGGAAAACCGAATAAAAAATGCAAACCAAATCAGAGTGTGAATCGCGAGAAATTCCAGAAGGCTAAAAAAGCCTTATACGATTATTGGAAGGATTAAGTAAGAATTAAGTATAGGCGATACACCGAGATGGAACCTACTTTAGCCTGTTGTATGCGCGCTCATATACACTTCTCGTCATACGATCAACAACATTCATAGTCGTCTGTTTGAACTTGCTCTTAGCTAGTTCCTTAACGGCTATTTCCGCGGCAAGCTCCAACGGCCATTTGTATATACCTGTGCCCATCGAAACGAAGGCAATACTCTCTGCGTCGACCACTTGATTATAAAAGTCTAAGGCACTGCGATAAGCTCCAGCGAGTTCTTCTTTTTCCTTCGCCAGCCCTTTAATGTAGCGCGGACAGACAGTATGAACTACATATTTAGCCGATAGATTAAATGCCGGCGTAATTACCGCCTTACCAGGTTTTATTGGGCCGAGTGCTTTAGCTGCTTTTTCAAGTTCTTTCCCAGCGGCCTTGTGAAGAATTCCTGAGATGCCACTCCCAGCCAGAAGAGAAGGATTAGCAGATAGAACAATAATGTCGGCTCCGCTCTTTAGAATATCACCAAGATAAATATTAATGCCAATGACCCTGTGGGTTCTCCGACCTAATTAAAGAGACAACGTCACTGAATAAATCAATTCGAGCCTCAGAAAAATCAACAACCTTTCGAGCAAAGCTCTCTGTTAGACCCACAGTATTGGCTTGGATAAGACGTGGTTGAAATGGTGAATTGACCGCTTTTTCGATGAGATCGATTCTGGTTTGGTGATACGCTATTTTTGCTGAGAGATATTCCCATAGGCACACCCAGTGATCATTAGCTTGTTTCTTAGTTAAACCTAGATACGACGCTTCAGCCATCCATTGTTTTAAAACCTGATCCTCGTATATAGCGGCGTGTATTTTAACAAGTCTGAGCTTGCTTTCGATTTGCATTAATAAGTCAGAGTCTTTAGATACAATCCAGTTTCTGTAAATATCATGAAGTTCCATATCATAGATATCTAACCAGTTGATTCCGTCATGATAATTACCTTGATTAAAAATATGACTGCGCCAATAAAAACCCCTTTTCACATGATTTTCTAATGCTTTCTTTTCTTTGTTGCAAAGAGGAGGCCAGTAGAATAGAGAGGAAGCGGTTTCACTAGCATCTTTATTATCCCTCACTGCACCATAAGTTATATATTTCCAGGGAAAAGAACCTTCTTGCTCAAATAACAACCTACTCAAGAGGTTTGGTGGCTTATATGA
>MDTB01236671.1_pt1 | contig 13518 bp, 13 predicted proteins | sample 811161 | NCBI WGS metagenome assembly MDTB01 (sample SAMN05326650, study PRJNA326480) | marine metagenome | isolation source: seawater | place: Mediterranean Sea | collected 2009
CATATGGTGACGGTATTAAAATACATGCTTTTGATAAAAAACAAATTTCAGCTATTGCAATAGCACCTGCTCTAGAAACTATAATGTCGGCAGATTTATAGGCCAAATCCATTCTCTCAATGAAAGGATACACTGCAACATTAATATTGAAATGAACTTTAGAATGCATCCCTTGCTTTTTTACAGAAAAATCCGTTTTAGAGTGACCTATAGAGTCACATACACGATTATAATCCTGAAAGCCTGTCTGCCAAATTAATTGAAATCCGTTTGTACGCATTCCGGGTGCGTATTGTTCCCAATCTTTAAAATCTTTTTTTAAATTATTGACCTCCCCTGATAGACTATCAAATGAACTACTATTAGAAATATACTGTTCTAATGTACGGTTAATTGGGCCCGCACCTAAACTACCACCAATAATTAGTATTGTAAAAACATCCTCTTTTAATTCAAAATATTTTCTACTTTGTGTTTTAGAAACCTTATCTATTTTTAAGGACTTTCTAACAGGATTGCCAAAATTTAAAATTTTTTTTTCTGGAAAAAATTTATGCATATTATCATGGGCTACAAAAATTCTTTGTGCACGCTTACTAAGTAATTTGTTAGCTAAGCCAGCATAGCAATTTTGTTCTTGTATATATGTCTTAATTCTTAAAAAAGAAGAAACATATAATACTGGGAAACTTGCAAAACCACCAGTACCTATAACAGCACTAGGTCGATAATATAATAAGATTATAAGTGACTGAATTAAACTAACAATTAATTTGATTGGAAACAATATATTTCTAATAATTGATTTTCTATATATACCTTGAATCCAAATTCCTATTATTCGGAATCCTGATTTTGGAACTTGCTCCATTTCCATCCTCCCTGAAGCACCAACAAAAATTATATCAATATTTGAATTGTTCCTCTGTAAAGCTTTTGCAATTTCAAGACCGGGAAAAATATGACCCCCAGTTCCACCACAACTTATAATAATTTTTTTACGCTTTATCATAATAATTAATCCTGATTTTTAATTTGATGACTAATATTTAAAATGATTCCAAACGCTAATGATGTAACCCAAACAGAAGAACCGCCTTTACTAATCAAAGGCAAAGTTTGGCCAGTAACCGGAATTAAATTGACTGAAACGGACATATGCATTAAAGCTTGAAATAATACTATTGTGCCTAAAGCAAGTAATAATAATCTTGGAAAATCATTTTGTGATCTAACACTAAGAAACATGATTCTTTGATAAAAAATTAAATAGAGCAATAAAACAATAACACCACCAACAAATCCATATTCTTCGATTAAAATTGCATAAATAAAATCTGAAATCGAATCTGGGAGAATTTTTTTATAAAAACTATCTCCTGCTCCCTTTCCAAGTAAACCTCCTCTATTAATTGCACCTAATGCTTTATCTATTTGATAATTATTACTATATATTTTTGATGAATCATATGCAGAACAATCTACCCATGAAAGAGGAGGGGCGGAAGGTTCCTCCAAACAAATTCTGTTCTTCCACGTAGTTAACCTAGGTAAATTATCTAATATAGAATTAGAGGGAATTACAAGTAGAGAGAAAAATACAGATGCGATAAATAGTGATGGTATAATGATGTATTTAAAAAACAATAATAATGGATATCCTGAAATAAAAATTATAAATACAACAATTAAGTAAATTAATATTACCGTAGATAAATTAAATGGCATAATAAGAAAACAAATCAATGCAGTTGGTAAAAGAATATATAATGCTAAGAATTTAAAATAAATTAATTGTTCTTTGTAAAGAACTAAGTTCCTACACAAAAATATCACTAAACTATACTTTGCCAATTCTGAGGGTTGAAAGGAAAACATACCAAAACTAATCCAACGCCCTTTAATTGTTGATATTATTACACCTTTATAAGATGGTAAAATAATCAGAATTAGCAGCATTAATGAAGATAGAATCACTAAAATAGTTGACAAGTTTGTAAAGTATTTATAATTAAATCTTGAAAAGATAAAAATCAAACCTAAGCCCATAATAAGATGCGTAATATGACTTATTAGGGTCGTGGTGCCACCGGAACTATAAACTAATAAAATTGAAGTAACAAAAAGTAAAATTGAAACCCACCAAATAATTTTATCTCCAAACAAAGTAAACATAGATCAATTCTAAATTTTGGAAACACATGATTTAAACATTTGACCCCGTTCTTCATAGTTTTTAAATAAATCAAAACTTGCACAAGCAGGTGATAACAATACTGTATCGCCTACATCGGCATTTGAATGTGAACAACTAACTGCTTCTTCCATACTATTTACCACTAATATATTTGACACAACTGATTTAAAATTTGATTGAATCTTTTTATTATTTTTGCCTAAACATATAATTGATTTGACCTTATTTGCAACTAAATCTTTTAATACAGCATAATTATTTCCTTTATCAACTCCACCACAAATCCAAATAATTGGAGAAGAGATACTATCAAGTGCATAATATACTGCATTACAATTAGTAGCTTTTGAATCATTGATATATTTAACACCCGATACTTTTCCAACAAATTCCAAACGATGCTCGACCCCTTTAAAGTCTGTCAAAGATTTTTTAATTATTTCATTTTTAATTCCAAGAGTACTAGCCGCTATACTAGCTGCCATTGAATTATAAATATTGTGTGTTCCCTGAAGGGCTAAGTTGTGTATTGTCATAGTAAAATTATTTTTAATTGTGTTTATTATTATTGTATTATCATGAATCCATGCGCCTTTTTGAAGCGGTAAAATGTTAGTTTTTCCAAATGAATACTTTTCTGCTTTTATAGTTGATAAATAGGGGGAGATATTAGAATCTTCTGAGAAATAGATAAATTTTTCTTTCTCAGTTTGATTCATCTGAATCTTTAACTTTGATTGAACGTAATTATTAATATCATTGTCATATCTGTCTAGATGATCATTGTCAATATTTAAGACAATTGATATGTCAGGCTTAAATTTTCTTACATTATCTAATTGAAAACTACTTATTTCAAGAACATAATGAGTGTATTCATTCTCTAGAATACATTCCGAAAAACTTTTGCCTATATTACCTGCTAAACAAACATTAAATCCTGCCGATTTTAAAATATGCCATAATAAATTAGAGGTAGTAGTTTTACCATTTGTGCCTGTTATTGCAATTATGTGAGAGCTTGTGAAATTAAAAGCAAATTCTATTTCTGAAATAATTTGAATGCTTTGTTTTTTTGCTTCAATTAAAAATGGAACATCTTTTGGTACACCTGGACTTTTTATAATAAATTCTGCATCATTTAATAACGATACATCATGCTCTCCCTCATGAATAAAAACACCTAAATTAATAAGTGAACGTTTTAAATTGTTATCTAAGCATACATTATTTAAAAGCAGTGTACGGTAACCCTGTTTAACTGCTAATTTAGCAGCTCCACATCCACTTATTCCTCCACCAATAATAATTACTTTTACTTTTCTCATTTATCTTATTTTTAAAGTAACAAAAGCGAGTAAGCAGATAAAAACACAAACAATCCAAAATCTAGTTACGATTTTGCTCTCATGAATTCCTAGCTTTTGAAAGTGATGATGAAGAGGAGACATAAGAAAAATCCTTATACCTTTTCCATACTTTTTCTTTGTGTATTTAAAATATGTTACTTGGAGAATAACCGAAAGACTTTCAACAAAAAATACACCGCAAAAAATTGGGATTAACAACTCTTTTCTTATTAACACGGAGAATACACCTATAATTGCACCCAAAGACAAACTACCTATATCACCCATAAAAACTTGAGCTGGATAAGAATTGTACCATAAAAAACCCACACATGCACCTACGAAAGATGACATAAATACCACCAGTTCAGATATACTAGGGATATACATAATATCTAGATAGTTTGCAAAAACCATATTGCCAGAAACATAACAAAATATACCAAGAGTAGCTCCAATAATCGCAGAGCAACCAGTGGCTAAACCATCAATACCGTCAGTTAAATTAGCTGAGTTTGATACCGCTGTAATTATAAATATGATAACGAAAGCAAAAAGTAAAAAAGTAATTATAGCATTTTCATTATTGAAAAATAAATTGCTGTAGTCTAACTGATTATCTTTTAAAAATGGTATGGTAGTTTTTAATGATTTCTTATTTTCACTAAAAAATAAATTATCATCGGCAATCCGTTCTGATTGAATTGAATTTATTTCGGACTCAATACTTATATTTTCTTTAATTACAATATCTGGATGACTATACATAATGATAGCCACAAAAAATCCTAACATAACCTGTCCGATAATTTTAAATTTACCAGCTAATCCCTGTTTGTTGTTTTTAAAAACTTTAATATAATCATCCCAAAAACCTATTATACCCATCCATAATGTGGTAATTATCATAATAATAACATATATATTATTCAGACGGCATAGTAAGAATGTAGGAACTAGAATGGCGATTAAAATAATAATGCCCCCCATCGTTGGAGTACCGGTTTTTTCTAATTGACCATTTAGACCTAAATCTCTAATATTGTCCTTTACTAATTTATTTGTTAAAATTTTAATTACAGACTTACCGAAATATACAGTTGTAAAAAGCGAGATAATTATTGCAAGTGCTGAACGTACAGATATATAATTAAATAAATTATACATTGTTATATCAATTCCTGAGTTGTATAAATAATCAAATAGGTAATGTAGCATAAGTTATTTTTTTAAAAATTTTTTAAGAACTAGATAATCATCAAAAGGAAGCTTTTGGCCATTTATATCTTGGTACTTTTCATGACCTTTACCCGCAACTAAAATGATTGATCCTTTAACAGATGATTTGACAGCAAACTTAATTGCCTCCTCTCTATCAATAATAGTTTTTACTTTATTTTGATTATCATCTTTAATACCATCAAGCATATCTGCAATAATACTTTTAGGTTTCTCAAATCTTGGATTATCAGAGGTTAAAATAATAAGCTTACTATGTTCTGATGCAATTTTGGCCATTTCAGGTCGTTTCCCTCTATCACGATTACCACCACAACCTATTACAATAATTAAATTTTGTTTCGTATTACCGAAATTAGATATTGAAGATATAACTTGACTTAAAGCTTCAGGAGTATGCGCATAATCTATTATACCAAAAATGCCATATTCCGAATTAATTGTATTAAATCGTCCCGGCACAGGTAAAAGAGTACTTAAGAGACGTAATACTTGAGATTTATTTTCTCCTAATTCCATTGCAACAGAGAAAGCGGCTAATAAATTATATGCATTAAAATCTCCTGCTAAGGATGTGCAAATTTCATTGCCATCGATACTTATTACTAGACCTGTGCTGTCAGAATCCAATAAAGTAGCATTATAGTGTGATTTTTTATGTAAGCTATAAAATACTTTCTTTGATTTTGATTCCAGAACCATGGATGAACCATAATTATCATCCATGTTAATTACAGAAGTTGCTAGGTTTGATAAATCATCAAAAAATTTCTTTTTTGTATTTAAATAATTATTAAAAGTATTATGATAATCCAAATGATCCCTACTAAGGTTAGTAAATACACCTATTTCGAAATTTAAACCTGTGGTTCTCTTTTGAGATATCCCATGAGAACTAACCTCCATAAAACAATACTCACAGCCTGCCTGAACCATTTTACTTAATAATTCATTTAGAACAATGGCATTTGGTGTAGTATGGGTACTTGGTAAAATGAGAGAATCTATTTGATATTCTATTGTAGATATTAAACCCACTTTATAGTTCAATTGACGAAATAATGATGCTAAATAATAAGTAGTTGATGTTTTTCCATTTGTACCAGTAATACCAATTAATTTAATTTTACTCGATGGATTATTAAAGAAATGAGAAGCAATTGAAGATAATGCACTGGCACTATCTTCAACTAAAACATAAGTGACTTTATCTGAAAGATTATTGGGAAGTCGCTCACAAATAACAGAATTTGCGCCTGAAAAAATTGCATCTCTAATAAAATTATGTCCATCATTATTTGATCCTCTTAAAGCAATAAATAAACTAGATGGAACTACATTAGTTGAAGTTAAACAAAGTTGAGATACTGACATTTCTGTACTTCCAACAATATCAACATATTGTAAATTACATAGTAAATCTTTTAGCATTTTTTTCATATAAATAGTGTTATTGCTAAATCATGTTTTATTTCTGTGTTAGCTTTGGGATATTGTTTATTAACTATCCCGTATTTACCTCTAACAATTACCTTATGGCCTTGTTTTTCCAATAATTTAATTGCATCTGTTAAATGCATTCCTACTACAGAAGGATAAAACCCTTCATTTATAATTTGATCTGAATTATTATTATGATAATCTTCAATTAACTCCTGTATAGAAACATCATGTTCTGTTAAAAACAAAGAATCGTTTGCATTCCAACTCAACCCTTCTTGTAAGTATATTTCCTGAGCTATTTCTTTGAACGCAGGAACTGCAATCTGCGAACCATAATAACCTTTTTTAACATTGGGATTATCTACAACAACAATACATGAATAAATAGGATTATTAGAGGGGAAAAACCCCACAAATGAGGCTTGATATTCTTTTTCTTTGCTTTTTGTATAATTTTTAACCGTTGTCCCAGTTTTACCTGACACCTCAAATGATAAAGTTTTTAATTTTTGACCGGTTCCGTTAATAACAACCTCGCGAAGTAAACTATGTGCTTTTTTAATAGTTGATTCGGAACAAATTTTATAAGATATATTGTCTCTTATAATTGGATATGATTTACTTCCCTGTCGTAATGCATATCCTAAATGTGGATAAACCATCTGACCATGATTAGCAACTGTATTATAAAACGTTAACAAGTCCAGTGCTGTAATACTAATCCCATAGCCATATGACATCCATGGCAAAGAAATACCAGACCAGGATTTTGAGCTTGGAGATGTAATTATTGGAGAAGGTACTTTTTCAAGATCAATTTTTGATTTATTAGCTAAGCCAAAATTATATATTCTGTTTATAAATTTTTCAGGTGCATTATGATAATTTTTGGTGATTAATCTACCTATACCAATATTTGATGATTTTGAAAAAGCCTCTTTCAAAGAAACAACCCCTAACTCTTCACTATCAATTGTCGATATTGGTGCTCCTTGAAACTTATACTTTCCTTTTTTACAGTCTATGGTGTCTTCTATAGATCCGTTAAAGTCCTCTAAATAAGCCATAATAGATGCTAATTTAAATGTTGAACCAGGCTCAAGTTGATAAGCTACACCATAATTATATGTTTCAGCATACTTGTTATCATTTGTTTTTTTTAAGTTAGATAAAGCTTTAATTTTTCCACTATTCACCTCCATTAAAATAGCTGTACCAAAGTCAGCTTCAAATTCTTCTAACTGACGCAGTAATGCTCTCTCCAATATATCTTGATAAGAAAGTTCAATTGTGGTAATTAAATCTTTTCCTACTGAGGAATTTATATTAGCAGGACTATTAATATGACGATTCAACCCCGGCTCATAAAGCACAAGTTGCTTACCGTCTTGTCCCATTAGTTCTAAATTATAACTATACTCTAAACCATATATAGGATTATTATTGTCCTTGAAAAGATCTCCTATGGTACGAGATGCAAGATTTTTGTTAGGTTTTTTTCGATCTAAGTATTGTTTTACAATTAATCCACCATTAAGAGGCTTTTTATAGAAACTTGTTTTTTTAAGTTCCTCGATCTGATGTAAAGAAGCATCTCTTTTTAATAAAAAATATTTTTGTTTTTTTGCTTTTATTAAATCATCGAAGTACTGTTTTTTTGATTTATTCTTAAAAATAAGGGATAAATTTTCAGCAAGTTTATTGAGTTCCGATTCGTTTGCACTTAAATATGTGCCATCAAACCTAAGCTCGTATCTGTTTGATGTAATAGCGAGTAGTTGATAGTCATGTGTATAAATATTCCCCCTCTCTGCCTTAATGGTGATCATTTTTAAATGTTCAACCATCTCATAATTTTTGTCGTTAATAATTGTTAGTAAATTAATTACAACTGCAAAGCTCAACAGAAGAATACAAGTGGCTAATATGGCTAATCTTAATGGATGCTTAATTTTCATGATTTAGTTGAATTATTATAATTGGTTCTTCTGCAGAGTAAAAACCAAAAGAATTAGCCCTCTCGATTAGGTTAGATCTCTTAGATAAATTCATTAAAGTTGTTTTATTTGTAACATATTCTGATTTTAAAATTTTTAGATTTTCTGTTAAAGAACTTAACCTTAAATCTTTGTTAATAGAAACATTTGCTAACCAAACACTTATAAAGGAATAAATAGCAAATAAAATTACAAAGGCTCTAATATTGAATAGACCTGTATTTTTGAGGAACTGAAATTTTCTTAATTTTTGGAGCATATTAAATTATATTTTTTCACATATTCTAAGTTTAGCACTTCTAGACTTTTTGTTTTTTCTTAATTCGGAATTAGTCGGAACTATTGGTTTTTTAGTTATTAATGAAAAAATCTGTTTAGAGCGTCCGAAAAAATCTTTTTCTTGAGTATTTAAAAAATGACCAAATTTCATAAACCTCTTTACTAAAACATCCTCCAATGAGTGATATGCTATTACAACTAAACGTCCTGATGGTTTTAAAACATCCTTAGATTGCTCCAATAATTCCTTAAGTGCATTTAACTCATCATTAACCTCAATTCTAATTGCTTGAAACAACCTAGCGAAAAATTTATTCTCATTTTGTTTATTAATTATTGTTTTAAAAATATTTTTCAAATCAAAAGTTGTAGTAATTTCTTTTAACTTACGTGCGTTTATAATTGCACTAGAAATAGGTCTTGGATTATTAAAGTCTGCATGTTCCTTTAATACTCGGTCTAAATTGGGTTGATTATATTTGTTTAAAATAAATCTCCCATCTTTTTTTAAATTCTTATCCATTCGCATGTCGATTATTGAATCATATTTCAATGAAAAACCTCTTCCATTATCTGAAAAATGATGAGCAGATACGCCTAAATCTGCTATAATTCCATCTACGGAAGACAACCCTACTTGCTGTAACTTAACTTTCAAGTGTCGAAAATTTGAATTAATCATAGTAAACCTGTTATCTCCTTTTATATTATTAATTAGACTATCCATATCCTGATCAAAGGCTATTAAGTTTCCTGTAGTTAAGTTTTTTAATATCTCTTTAGAATGACCACCTCCACCAAATGTAACATCAACATATATGCCTTCTGGCTTAATTTTTAGTCCTTTGATTGATTCATTTAATAAAACTGACTCATGATATTTAGTCATCTTTAATATCTTTAGATCCCATCACATCTTCGGCAAGAGTAGCAAAATCAATATTCTCATTATTAATTATTTGTTCATACGAATTCTTGTTCCAGATTTCAATCATATTTCCAGAACTTGACAAGACTATATCCTTATTTATTTTCGAGAATGATTGCAAATCTTTTGGTAATAAAAGCCTACCTGTATTATCTAGTTCAACAACTTTCACTCCAGCAGTAAACATTCTAATAAAATCATTATTCTTTTTAACAAATCGATTTAATTTATTAATGTCTGTAACTACTTCATTCCATTCTTCTACTGTAAACAATTCCAAACATTTATGAAAAACACTTCTCTTTAATATAAAGGGTGAATCTACTGCAGTTAAAAGCTGTTTCTTGAAAGCTTTCGGCAACATAAATCTGCCTTTAGCATCTAACCTACATTCATAAACACCTATCAAATGTGCACTCATCTGTACCAATTTTTTTAAAAAACTAATACAAAACTAGGTATTTAGACCCACTTTATACCACTTTGTACCACTTATTTTTTTCACAAGAAATGAACAATGTATTAACATTTTAAACCAAAGGTTGTTAATAACTATCTAGAAATGGAAATTATATTAAATTTTAAAATATATATTTACCAGAATAAATAGGTCATAAATATAAAAGATGAAAGAGAAGTACAATTATATTGAAAAGGGCTCCGGACCAACTATTATATTGCTCCATGGATTGATGGGAGCAGTTAGTAATTTTGAAACGACTCTCAACAGTCTTCCAAATCATGGATTTAGGGTTATACTTCCTATGCTGCCACTTTACAGTATGCCATTATTAAAAACAAATGTTAAGCAGCTATCCAAGTTTATTAACAAATTTACTGAAGACCTAAACATCAAAAAATACTCTATCCTAGGAAACTCGCTGGGTGGTCATATTGGATTAATATTGGCACTTCAATTTCCTCAAAAAATTGATAATTTGATTTTATCAGGCAGCTCTGGACTTTATGAAAACACCCTTGGAGGCAAATTCCCTAAAAGAGGTAACTATGAATACATAAAACAAAAAACCGAAGAAGTTTTCTTTGACCCCTCAAAAGCTAGCAAGCAACTTGTAGATGAGGTTTTTGAAATTGTAAATAATAAAGAAAAAGTAATTCGAGTACTAATGATGGCTAAATCCGCAATTAGACATAACATGAAAGACGAACTTCCTAAAATCACACAAAAAACATGTATTATTTGGGGAGAAAATGACAAAGTCACACCTCCTGAAGTAGGAAAAGAATTTCATCAAGAAATTCAAAACTCTGATTTATTTTGGATAAAAAAGTGCGGTCACGCTCCAATGATTGAGCAACCAGAAATATTTAACCAGATTCTAGTCAATTGGCTAAATGATAAAAAAAATGTCAATAAATAATAATTTAACAATAAGTCATTTTCAATCAAGTAACACTGTTAATGATTGCCCAACTAAGATTCAACCTGAATATGCATTTATAGGGAGATCGAATGTAGGCAAATCATCTTTAATAAACTCCATTCTTAATCAAAAAGCTGCATACACATCCTCAAAACCTGGCAAAACTCAATTAATTAATCATTTCGAAGTCAATAATAAATGGTGTCTAGTAGATTTACCAGGGTATGGTTATGCAAAAATAAGCAAGCAAAAAAGAAAAGAAATAATTGAAAGAAATAATAATTATTTTCAAAATAGAGGTGTTCAATTAATTGCTGTATTTTTTTTAATTGATATTCGTATAGAACCTCAAAAAATTGATTTAGAAAAAATGGAATGGTTGGTTAATAATAATATTTACTTTATTAGGACATTTACAAAATGTGATAAACTAAGTGCCTACAAAATAAAAAAAAGCGCAGAGATATATAATAAATCTATGAAGCAAAATAACTGGGTTAGTATTCCTGAAACTATTGTAACTTCATCAAAAAATAAAATTGGGATAAATGAGGTTTTAACCAAAATTGAAAAACTCAACACTCAGTATTTTAATTTTCAATCAAATATTACTTAATAACATTTATAGCTTTCCCAATTTTTTTTGCAAAATCTTTTATTTCAGCTGAAATCTTTTCATCACCAACAGATTTTTTATAATTATCAGCAAGAGAGTCAATAATTTGAAAAGTGAAAAACTTCATTTCCTCTGCCATCATCTCTTTAGTCCATAAATTTATTTTTAAAGAACTTTTTTGCTCACCATCCCAAATAGAAATCATAACTGCCTTTGCTTTTTTACTATCAAAATCGCTGTCTGAGGCAGACCAGTTTATATCTTCAGGAATGTTATTTTCATCTAAATTAACTTCAAAATTTATTGTTGCTTTTTTTTTCATGTCTTATTAAGGTTTATATCCTGATTTGTTTAAAATTTTCATGTAATCTGTTTCATTTAATAACTCGACTAATGATATATTATTATTCTTTACATATGATTTTAAAATCTGTAAACCCACCCAAACACCCACGCTTCCAGGTGAATTTTGATCAACACCCAGACCAAATTTTGAAAATGGAGATAAAAAAATAAATCTTTCAAGCAGCTCTGGTGAAACAGAGAACAAATAATCTTTTTCAATCAAATACTCCCAAATAACACTTTCATTTTTTAAGCACCAATTCATTTTTTCCTGTGGACACTTGAACAAAATATTATCTTGAATATCTGGTAGCATTTTTTGAGTAAAAAAATAAGCTTTTGCATAATATAGCATTGCAGAAATAAAATTTTCAGGCTGCTGATAAGGAATATGTCTTCCTGCTAGAGATAAAAAGCAAGTGGAAGGTATATATTCTGCATCATGAGAGTACTTAATATAATCAGGAATTGCATTGTAAAAAATATGGCTTCGACCTAAAAAAAGATCTAAGGATAAATATAACTTCTCATGAGAATAAACAACAGGATACCTATAGTCGAATGTTCCCTCTATGTAAGTGTATAAACTGAGATTATGATTAGGGAAATAAAATTTATAATTACAAAATCCATCATTTAACTTATCTAAATCTAATAAATCATTTGAAAAAATCCCTTGAACAGAATCAAAGATGTTTTGCAAAGTATCATTAAGAAAAACATCTTCCTTAAAATCTATCTCATTATCAAGAAAAAAACTAGGGTATTTGCTTTTTAATAAAGGCAGTTTAATGTTAAACGAGTCTGAATCTAAGCTAAAAAATTCTTGTTCAAATCTGTAAACATCCAAATCGCATTTTTCACTTTTAGAGTATAAATCCTTGCTAATAAGCAAAAAAGCTAAAATCAAAAAGCTTAGAGCTAAAAAAGTTAATAAAATCCTTTTTTTCATTTCGTTTAATTATTCATATAATGTATATTAGACATGAACTACAGATTTCCTAAAAATATGAAAAAGTTAAATTTTCTCTATTTGTTTTGCATCTTATTTTCATTTTCTTTTTCACAAGATTTTAGCAATAAACTAAAAAATGCTCGTATGGGACTTTATTTAGCTCCTGCAATCAATTTTATTCAAACTGATTCAAAAGATATAGAAACAAACAGTAAACCTGGGGTGGTTTATGGCTATGCTCTTGAAGTGGCTTTAAATGAATTTCATAGATTGGAATCTGGGTTTGGAATCACATATAAAGGAGGAGTCTTAAGTCAAAATCAAACAATTGACTACAAAGTGCAGTATTTAACTGTTCCAATTTTTATAAAGATGAGATCCCGAGAAATTGGCTACTTTAATTATTTTGCAAGAATTGGCCCATCAATAAATCTAAAAATAAAAGAAATGATAAGTCCAAATACTCTAAACAAAACTACAAATCCGGGACTAATCGATATATCTATATTTATTGGCATGGAATACTCACTAGGCGGCAAAACATCTGTAGAGGGAAGTATGTTTTTTAATAATAATATCACCAATGCACTAGGTGATAATAACGACCCCGATGCCTTATTTCATCAAATTGGATTAAGATTCGGCTTTTTATTCTAAAAAAAATGAACCTGGAAGAAACTAAAAATTTTATTGTCAAATGGATAAAAAGATACGCTCAAGATAATTCAATTGAAACATTAACTGTTGGTATATCTGGAGGAATTGACTCCGCACTCACATCTAAA